>ERZ1673750.1712-NODE-1712-length-9984-cov-8.006345_pt1 | contig 9984 bp, 8 predicted proteins | sample MGYA00580203_ERZ1673750 | MGnify/ENA primary metagenome ERZ1673750 (study PRJEB41218, sample SAMN15661763) | gut metagenome | host: Homo sapiens | place: Canada: London | collected 2015-08-20/2019-03-30 | study: EMG produced TPA metagenomics assembly of PRJNA649273... | reverse complement strand
AAAACCGCCGCAGTACCCTGAAAATCCATTATAGGCGCACGAAGCTACCTGCCCTGCAACGGTTTTTTCTTTCCCCGTTTAGCGGGGCAGGATAGCTTTATATTGAAATTCGGAGATTCACTCGATAGTTTCTATCGAATCCACAATATTCATTTTGGAGATATTTCGCAGTGGAATCGCCGTTGCCAACAAACAGGCCAAAATAGAAATAATCGCAGCTTCAGCGATCGCCAAAACGGGGACAGAAACGATCTGTAAAGTGTCTGTCTGTGCAGCATTAACAAAGACGCAACAGATATAGCCCAGCACTGCACCAATCAATGATGCAAAAATCCCGTAATAAGCGCCCTCCCACAGAAATGTTTTATATAGGCTTGCTGCACTCATTCCAATGGCCCGCTGCATACCAATCTCATTGACACGGGTATGGATATTGCTGTAAACCGTGTTTATGATATTCAATATACCAATAATTCCGATAAAGATAATCAGCGCCCAGCAAAGCATTTTGATTTGTTCAAAGCTTTCTGCCATTTCGTTGCTGCTTTCAAGATAAGAAAGCCAATGAGTTCCCGGATATTCACGACACCAGTTATCCAACCAGTTTTCAAAGGAATCTGTATCAGCACTATCCTGTAATGTCGGATAGATTTCTGAATAGCTGTCATTTTCAAGCAGCGAGCAATATATTTCTTCATTCACAATAATCTGGACACCGTTGGCAAACCCTTCATTGTTGATTGAAATTGGATTATCAATCAACGCTATTACTCGAAGTGTTCTGCCTCCCAACTGAATCGTATCACCAACAGCAAGCTCTGTGTACTCCATAGGCGTATCCCCGTAGGAAAATGGGATAGGATTTTTGACGAGGCAGCCTGTTCCATCGTTTAGTGCCTGCTTATCCTGATCCGAAAGGTTGGGTGCGTAGATCTCTAATAGCCCATCGTCAATATTTGCAAGCTGAAAGGTTTCGTAGCTTTGCACAGACAAATCTGTTTCAAAGGGAAGTTCGTCACCGGCGCCTTGCATAAATATGGAAAGCCTGGTGGTGGAAAGTCTTTCTACTGCGTCGTTTGCTTTCAATGTATCTACAGCTTCCGCCGGAATACCCAATGTTTCATTTGTAACAGCATAATCGCTGAAATACATATCCTGAACCGAACTACTGGCATCCAGCAGATTGGTAAAGCTCTGCAAAGCGACAAAGACGGTAATGCTCATAACAAGAGAAAGAATCGTAACGAGTGTTCTGCCACGCCCACGTTTCAAATTCAGCCTTGCGTAGTAAGATTCAAAATGATAGATTTTGCGATTTCGTTTTCCACGACGTTTGATCTTCACAGCGTGGCCAGACATAGCGACTGTCGGAGATACACGGGATGCGTATCGGGCAGCAGGAAACGCAGCCAGGAGAGCAAAAAAAAGTGTGACTGCAACACTAGCGAGGAGCATGGGTAACTTCACCGAACTGGCCGCGCTGATGGCCGCAGTTAATTCGGAAGCACTATTTACCATGAATATATCGGGATTGAGAACACTCGTAGCAGCAATCAGCACTCCCTTTGCTGACAATGTACCGAGTACCAGCCCGATAGGGATACCGATCCCGCAAAGGATCAAGAGCTGCAAGGAAACAAGACGATATATCTGCCCTCGCTCTCCACCGATTGCGCGAAGCGTTCCATATTCTTTAATGCGTTTTGTAATGGAAATTTTGAGAATGTTGTAAATAACCAATCCGGCTGCAAACAAGACCAATACGCCTACCAAAATACACGCCACTGTCATAAAAGGAAAGCCTGAACCAGCATCGCTGCTGGTTGCCTCGTCATACGAAATACCGATGGCGTCAAGTAAAACCCAGTTGTATTGGATATACCGTTCCTCTACATTCAACTCCGTCGCAAGATCATAAACAATGCTCTGAAAGTTTTGCTTGTCATGGGTCTTAAAGTCAGTGGAATAAAGCAAATATTCTTCCGGCAGTAAATTTTCTGCGGTTCCGTTTCCCACAATTCCCGAAACTGTGCCGGTTGTATATCCGATATAGCTGCTTTCAAGAATACCCGTCAATATAAAATTGCCGGAATATTCAAATTCTGGCAGAGAACCATCCATAACAGACACACGCATATCCAGAGAAACAGTATCCCCAATCGCAACATCTAATCCGAGATATTGGATACTATCTTCTGGTAATGCAATTTCGTTTGCGGCCTCTGGTAAACGTCCCTCTTTTATAGTTCCGATTGACGGATACATAGATAGAGCGTTATCGTGATATTCCCGAAGGTATAGAGATAAACTGCTGCTGCCTAACGGCGTACTGCCGACAAAGATTATATCTCCTACATCGTACAGACGGTCATCTTCGTGCAGCTTTTGCGCCTGTTCTTGATTTAGCTGATGGAAGGTTGCATAGCGGTTTCCATTCAGACTCGCCGCCTGCTCCATCCGCATAGATTGTAATATCCCAATGGACTGACCGACTACCGTTGTCATGATCGTAGACATGATAACCGCAATCAAAATCAAGATTGCTGTGATTTTCTGCGCTTTTAGTTCTTTCCATGTAAGTGCTAAATAGGATTTCATTTTGCCGTCACCTCCGAAAGAACCCCGTCCACAATGACAAATTGCCGGTCTGCCATTCTTGCAATACGGCTGTCATGGGTAATGATAACAAGCGTTTTCCCCATCTTCTTCCATATGTTTTGCAGCATTTCCATAACCTCGCTGCCACTTTTACTATCCAGATTCCCAGTTGGTTCATCCGCAAAGATAATATCGGGTTTTGCAATCAGAGCGCGGGCAATCGCTACACGTTGCTGCTGACCGCCGGAAAGCTCATGGGGTAAATGGGTAAGGCGCTCCCGAATCCCCAGCAATTCCGTAAGCTGCTTTAGATAGGCTTCATCCGGCTGCTTTTTATCTAACAATAGAGGCATAATGATATTTTCTTTTGCGGTCAAGACGGGAAGCAGGTTAAACTGCTGGAAGATGAAACCGATACGCTGGCGACGAAAAGCAGACAGAGCTTTGTCGTTGAAACTGTATATGTCTTTTCCATCGTATGTCAAGCTGCCAGAAGTTGGCTTATCCAGCCCTGACAATAAATGAAGCAGGGTACTTTTTCCGCTGCCAGAAGGCCCCATGATGGAGATAAAGTCGCTGGATGCAATTTCAAGATTGGCTTTATCCAACGCGACAACACGGCTTTCGCCGCTGCCGTAGATTTTTGATAGTTCTTTTGCCTCAATATTCATAAAAAAACACTCTCCTTATTTGTGGTATAAGGAGAGTGTAAAATAAAAATCTCAAAAATTGCTCAAGGTTTCCGATTTGTTTGAAAGGAAGCAGTAGCTATTGTGCCATGATCCTTTCTATTCGTCAGCGTAAGTGCTCCGCCGTGTTTTAGGCATAATGTCTGGCTGCTATAAAGCCCCATCCCAAAGTGTGCGGAATCTCCATTCAGTTTTCCAAACGGTTTTGGGCCGTTTTGTACCAACTCTGCGGGATAACCGGGGCCATCATCTGTGACCGACAAAAGCAAGAGGTTTTCCCGCTGTTGCAGGCATATTATAATTTCACTTTTTGCAAAACGAGCTGCATTTCCAATCAAATTTTCCGCGACAATCAGAAATAACGCATGATCTATTTGTACAGTTCCATTATCAGGTGCAGAAATGGATAGCTGGAATGTTCCAGCAAGAAGTTTTGTAGTATCTTCTAATTCCGAGCGCAATAGGGAATAGGAACACTCGCTTACCCGCAGTGGCATTTGTTCCAATCTTTGTATGCTGCTCATAGCTTCCACATACTGCTCTATACGTTGGGTATAGCTTTCCAGTCTGTCAATCGTCTGCTTATCTGCTGTACCCTGACGCAGTAATTTCACAGTTCCTTTCAAAACTGTGATCGGATTTCTTAAATCGTGGGAAAACGCGGCATTTAATCTTTTGCGTTCTTCCATCTGCCGCCATAGTTCCTGATTTGATTTCAAAAGTTCTTCGCGCATAGTATCAAAGGCAACACAGAGTTGCCCCAATTCATCACCAGAACGAACCGGCATAATAAAATCAAGGTCGTGGTTCTGAATCCTTGTAATACCATTTTGCAATACGGCAATCGGTTGCTTCAATTTAATGTGGTAATATAGAACTCCTGATAGGGCTAGCCCACCCATAGGAAGCGCAATGCAAGATACAACTTGTATGATTCCTAATACTGACAATATAGTTTGCTGGGATGCTGTCGGTTCTTCCAGTTTAACTATTGTACCATCTGGAGAAATCTGTATTCCACCAGTGGGAAAGGTGCTGCTAATCACATTACACACCACAAAAACGAGCACCAATAGCAGGAGAGCCAGTAAAACACAGGAAACAGACAAAACAAGAAAAGACTTTTTTAACCCCATATTTTTTAGGCGTTCCACCGATAACCACACCCCCAAACTGTTTCAATGTAATTGTGCAGCGTATGTGCTGCAAACTTAGCCCGTATTTTCCGAATATGTTCCATGATCGTGTCGCTATTCCCGTCCCCATCCAATCCCCACACAAGTTCATAAATTCGTTCTCGGTCAAAGACTTGGCCTGCATTGAGGGAAAGAAGCTCCACAATTTCAAACTCCCGCTTGGACAACGGAATGCTCTGGCTATTGATTGTAGCTGTCCGGGCAGAGTAATCTAATGCCAATTCACCAAAGAAGCGAACCGCAGAATTACTTTGGCGGCGCTGCTCCCGTCGCAGGTGTGCGGCAATACGTGCCCCTAATTCGTCCAGATCAAAGGGTTTTACAATATAGTCATCTGCTCCAGCTTGAAAGCCTATGATTTTGTCGCTGGATTCAATGCGGGCGGTCAAAAACAAAATGGGGCAAGTGATGTAGTCCCGTACCTTCTGGCATACGGTCAGCCCGTCCATATCCGGCATATTGATGTCCAGCAAAATCAAATCAGGGTTGCTTGCGATTTTTTGGAGTGCTTCTTGGCCGCTATATGCTGTCAGAATATCATATTGTTTTTGAAAGTAACTTTGTATCATATCGACGATACCGTGTTCATCATCGACAATCAAAATCTTTGTTTTCACGATCTTTTCCTCCATTTCACATCCGATATTGTATCTTTCAAATCTCAAGAAAATCTCAAAGCCTGACATTTTCATTATATCATAGCTGAATAAAATTTGCAGGCACGCTAGTACTCTTAAATCATCGTTATCTCTTGAAAAATAACTTCCTCTGCCTGTGCTTTCAGCGTGTTCATCAGCCCCACCCACCGCATAGGGTCACGGGATTTCAGTTCCTCGGTGACGCCTGCCGCCTCCATCATGCGGGGCAGCATGGCGTCCATGCGCTCCCGCGCCGCCCTGTCGATCTCCAACAGGTGCGGGTACAGCTTTTCGCTTAAAATCAAGCTGCTGTAAAGGCCGGGCCGGTGTTCCTTCAGGTAGCGTTGCCGCATACGGCCATACTTGCCGATGGGGGCCTCCGGCTGCTCGGACAGTTTCAGGTCGGGGATGTAGTAATCTCCGCAGCGGGTGTAAGTCAATTCGTTCATGTTCGTCCTCCTTTGCACTGTGATGGTTAAACTGCGGCGCTGGCCGGTAAGGTGGCCTTGCGCGGCTCCTGCCTGGGTAACTGGCTGACGGTGGTAAAAATGCCCTTCTCCATGTCCTCAGCCCGGATAGCTGCCTTTGCCGCCTCCATTTTTGCTTTGCGCTTGGCGTTGTAGCGTTCTTCCCATTCCTTTTGCTTGCCGTTTGCCTTGCGGCGCAAGTAGTTCTGGTGAAGCCTATCCTTGCGTTCCTCCTTCTTCCTCTGTTCTTCCTGTTCCTCCGGGGTCAGGGGAACCGGCTGCAAGGCGGGCGGGATATACCGGCCCACAAAATTGAAGTAGATTTCAACCTCCTGCGTGGTGTCCTGGCTGCCTTTGCGGGCGCGTTCATGGACAAGGATTTTCTCTACAAACTCGTTGAGCATGGTATTTGTCAGCGTGTCGAAATTCTCATACTTGTCAATCAGGGCTATAAACTTCTCCGCAGATTTCCGGCTCTGCTCATAGCCGGTAACGGCCTTTTCCAGTTCCGTGATTTCCGCATTGAGAGCGTCCTGCTCTTTGGCATACTGTGTGTCCAGGGCCTCATACCGGGCGTCCGGCAGCTTACCCAGGGCATTGTCCTCATAGATTTTGCAAATCAGCTTTTCCAGTTCCCCAGCCCGCTTTTGAGCAGCGGCCAGCCGTTTCCGCTTCTTGGATATGTCGGCGGTCTGCTGGGCGGCCTGTGTTTCCTGGACGGTGCGGATAAACTCAGCCCGGTCATTCTTGGAATACTCTGCGATAGCCCGGAGCATATCGGCAATCAGGGTCAGAACAGCTTCGGCCTTGATACGGTGCTGTGTAGGGCAAAGGGAGCCAATAGGGTATTTCCCATACTGGCCGCAAGTGTACTGCGGGACGCGCTTGCCGTTGTATGTGCGGTGAACATACATCTTGCCGCCGCAATCGGCGCAGTACATCAGGCCGGTCAGGGGATGGGCCTCCCCAAAGCCGTCCGGGTAGCGTCTGGCGTTTCCCCGGATACGCTGCACATTGTCAAAGGTTTCCTGGTCGATAATGGCCTCATGGGTGTTCTCAAAAATCGTCCACTCGCTTTCATCCACATAGTGGCTTTTCTTGTCCTTGAAGTGCTTGCGGGTTTTGAAATTGACCGTATGGCCTAAATACTCCCGTTTTTTCAGGATTTCAACAACGGTAGAGGCACTCCAACGATAAATATCCGCAAAGGTCTTATTCTTGTTTACTCCTTCGCCATAGCGGGCAAGGTGAACGGCAGGCATTTCGATTTTTTCTTCTGACAACTTGGTTGCGATCTGATAGGGGCCGTAGCCCTCCATTGCAAGCGCGAAAATATGGCGTACCACAGCGGCGGCTTCTTCGTCAACAATCCAGTGTTCCCGCTTTTCATCCCATAAATAGCCGTAAATGACAGTGCCGGTCAGGTGCTTACCACTCATACCTTTGGATTTGAACACGGAGCGGATTTTCCGGCTGGTGTCGCGGGCGTAAAACTCGTTCATAATGTTGCGGAAGGGAGTAAAATCATCGTCGCCTTTCAGACTGTCCACACCGTCATTGATGGCGATCAGCCGGACACCGCGCTGCCGCAAAATCTCCATGACCTGACCGACTTTCAGATAGTCGCGCCCCAGGCGGCTCATGTCCTTTATGACGATGGCCTCCACCCGTCCGGCCTCGACTTCCTCCATCATTGCCAGAAAACCGGGGCGGTCAAAACGGGTTCCCGATACGCCGTCATCGGTGAAGTGGGTGGGGTTCGGCAGCCCATTCCGGCGGGCAAAGTCCTCTAACATCTTTTTCTGGTTTGATATGGAATTGCTCTCGCCTTGTAACTCATCATCACGGCTCAAACGCTCATACAGAGGGGTGATTTTTTCGTTTCTCATGGCTGTACCTCCTCGTATAATAAGTTTCAAAGTTAATAAATTCAGGTATCAGCAGGCTTTGAGGTGCCCGTGATACAATAGCTGTAGGACAGCAGGGTCAAGTTCTGAGTTCTCCGGTTGAGCCGTAAGGCTGCTTCACGAAAAGTCCGTTCCCCTGAGCCGGAAGTTAGCTGCAAACTCATTGGCTGTTTGCCAGAACGTAGGCCCCCCTTTCAGCAGTGAGGGCTATCGCATTGGCTGGTTCTGGAATGATTCTGATACGCGAGGTTGCGGATGCTCCGGTTATCATGGGTATCTCAAAGCCTGCTGACCTGAAATCTCCATGTGGGGAGGTGAAAATTGTGAATCCATTATTCGTTGGCATTGATGTGAGCAGCAAAAACAATGTGGCTTACCTGATGAAACCAGACGGCAGTAAGCATTCCAGTTTTTCTGTGCAGAACAACCTTGGCGGTGCTAAAATATTGTCAGAAAGAATCGTGTCGGCGCTTGGCTCCATGCAACTCAGTGATGTGGTGATCGGTCTGGAAGCCACCTCTATCTATGGGGACAGCCTTGTCTATGCTCTCCGGGAGGATGGCAGTCTTGGCCGGTTCCAGCGGAAAATTCATGTTCTCAATCCTAAGCAGGTCAAAAAGTTTAAGGAAGCCTATCCTGACCTGCCCAAGAATGACTTTGTGGATGCCTTTGTGATTGCCGACCATCTCCGTTTTGGCAGGATCGCCAAGGAGGTCTATATGGACGACTATCGCTATCAGGCGCTCAGAACCCTTACCAGAGCCAGATTCGACGTGATTCAAAATCTGACTCGGGAAAAGCAGCGGTTTGCCAACTACCTATTCCTGAAATGCTCCGGCATTGCGCAGGACAAGGACATCCAGAATACCAGCGCTACCACCATTGCGCTCATGGAGCGGTTTGAAACTGTGGATGATCTGGCAAACGCTGATCTGGAAGAACTGACTTCCTTCATTGATGAGAAAGGCAGGAACTTTGCTGACCCGGCTGCAAAAGCCAAGGCGATTCAAACCGCTGCCAGAGATTCTTACCGCTTACCAATCACTGTGAACAACTCTGTGAATCAGGCCATGGCCGTCTCCATTGCCTCTATGCGGGCTTTAGAGAGGCAGGTCAAGGTCTTGGACAAGGCTATTGAACACCAGTTTGAGATCATCCCCAATACCCTAATCTCCATTCCCGGCATTGGCAAGGTCTACTCCGCCGGTATCATCGCTGAAATTGGAAATATCCACCGTTTCGATTCCCAAGCCTCTGTCGCCAAGTTTGCCGGCCTTGTCTGGACCCAGCACCAGTCCGGTGAATTTGAAGCGGAGCACTCCCGGATGATTAAATCCGGCAACCGCTATCTCCGTTACTACCTGCTGGAAGCCGCCAACTCTGTGAGAAGATGCGACTCCGAGTTCCGGCGCTACTATGACCTCAAGTACCATGAGGTCAACAAGTACCAGCACAAACGTGCACTCGCACTAACTGCCAGAAAACTGGTTCGGTTGGTCTTTAGGCTGCTGAAAGACAACCGCCTGTATATCCCGCCGGAGGGCTGAGCGAACCGCTTGCCGCTCTGACGAAATCGCTCTGTTTCAAAAACTCAGGGGACAGGGCTTAGGTTGGTGTTGACTTTTTGCTACCTGCATTCCACTTCTTGCTCCTTTTTGTTCAATTTTTTTGCGTCACCCCCTCTTGACTTAATACCATTGGACTGAAATGAAAATGCTCTAAGTGCCTGCTTCACTAACCATGACAAAAACCATGATTAAGAAGTCACTTAGAGCATACATCTCCCGCAGCCAGCTTGTACTTTTTGTACTGACGGACGGCGAAGTGGTTGGGCTTCTCTGCCTCCAGCGCGTCAAACATCAGGTCCACGGGGTTCTTGAACTCCTCGTCATCCTCCCGGACCTCCATCGCGTTGATGAACTCGATGAGGGTGGAGAAATTCTGTTCCTCCACCGGGGCCTCGTAGTGGATATACCCAATGAGGGCGCAGTACAAAAGCGTCTCGGCCTTAACCCAAAAATCGTCCCCGGCCTTGCCCTCGCCCTTGGTGTTGGCGATCAGCGTCGTGACCAGTTTCAAGATGTCCTTTTCGGAGTGGATGTAGGCAAAGGGATTATAGTGCATGGACTTCTTGAAGTTGATGGTATTGAGGACTTTGATCCGATAAGGCTCATAGATGTCCTTGCCGTGCTTATCCTTCATGGGCTTGCCGTCCTTGCCCAGCTTGGGTGTGCCGCGCTGAAGCATTTTGCCGCACTCCACCAGGATGGTGCCTTTTGGGTCTGTCACCACATAGGAGCTGTGCATCTGCATCAGGTTCGGTTTCAGCCAGAAGCGGGTCTTGCCGGAACCGGAGCCACCGATCACCAGCACATTTTTGTTTCTGGCGGTCTTGGGGTCCTTGGGGCGGCTGTTCATGGTCAGGCTCTCGGTTTGATATTGTCAAGATTAGTTGACACATTTTTCTCAAGGATATCACTGACTATGCC
>ERZ1673750.1711-NODE-1711-length-9985-cov-6.548036_pt1 | contig 9985 bp, 4 predicted proteins | sample MGYA00580203_ERZ1673750 | MGnify/ENA primary metagenome ERZ1673750 (study PRJEB41218, sample SAMN15661763) | gut metagenome | host: Homo sapiens | place: Canada: London | collected 2015-08-20/2019-03-30 | study: EMG produced TPA metagenomics assembly of PRJNA649273... | reverse complement strand
GTATCCGCGAAAAACTCCGTGGGGGCCAGCCCCAGATAGTTCCCCTCCGGGCCGTTGCGGCGCACATAGGGGTGCAGGTTCCAATAAGAGACGGAACCGGGGGCGGGAGCCCCCTTGACGGCCTCCAATGTCATGAAATCCGGCACTCCTCCACGGGCCTTGCTTTCCGCTGTGTGGCAGCGTATGCAATGGCGGTCCAGTACGGGCTGCACTTCATTCATGAAGGAGAAAGTGCGCGCCGGACCGTACCATGGAACGATAGGAGCGGGTTTCTGGCGGGAAGCCATGACGGCCCTGGCGGGAGGAGCGCAGTTCTGCCGTTCATGGCAGCCGATGCAGCTGAGCGTTTCCCCCGGCATGGCGGTAAACCAGCTCCGCATCAGCGCCAGGGCGCGCCCCTCCCCGTCCAGCACCTGAAGCGTCAGAGGCTGGCAGGCGGGAGCCGTGAAGATGGCGGAACCGTCAGGATTCACGGGCACGGTGCCGTACAGCACTTTCAAGTCCCAGTTGCTTTCCATGCCCATGGCATAGTGGCTTCCCGTATTGCGGGGGCTGTACTCGGACATAAACACGCGCAGGGCCCTGGCTTCCCCTCTGGGCACTCCGGCCATGGCGCGGCCCCGGTACACGTCGGAAATATAAACCGTAGCCGTCTTGCTTTCCGTCTTCACCCGGTCATGCAGCACGGGCGGTTTTTGGCGCGGCCCCAGGGGCGCGGGGTCTGCATAGACGAAGTAGGAGGAGGCCGTGAGAGGAACGATGTTATCGTATATGTCGCACCAGACCACATTGGTCACGCCCTGGCTGCCGGAGGGGGAGGAAACGGCCAGGAAACACTCGTCATTCAACGGATAAGGTTCTGCGAAATAAGGAGTCTTCAATCCCTGCACCAGCTGATCTTTGGTCACGTTTTCCACGGGCTTTCCATACCCCGGAATCTTCTGAACGGCACCCTCCGTGGCGGCGCGTCCCCTGTTCACGTCAAAAAGCACCAGTTCCCCCAGCCTCTTGACTCCATGGTGCCCGCTGACAATGCCCGCAAACATGCCCGGCCTGCCGGGGAGGGGCCGCGCGTTGAACAAGCTGTTGGGCCAGTAGGAGTTGGAACCATAGTATTCCTTCTGGTCGCTGCCGTCCGGATTCATGTGCATCAGCACGCGGCTGAAATAGTGGGCGCTTTCCGTGTACTCCCAGCGCAGGAACATCACCCTGCCGTCCGGCAGCATGGTAGGGAACCAGTTATTGTCCTGGTCAAAGGTAAGCCGGCGGGTCGTTTTCTTTTCCCGGTCGTAAAGGTGGAGGTTGCCCACGTAATCCACCCCGGCCACGCAGGGCACCCCCTGCATGCCGGAAGTATTGACGAAAATAATCCGGCCGTCCGGAAGGTAGCAGGAATTATAGCTGTCCGTATCCGCCGGCATATGCGCAGTAAGGGATTCCTTTTTCCCGGTTTTCAAATCCAGCTCAAAAACGTCCCAGGGCCTGTTTTCCTTCTTGCCGAATCCATTCCCGGTGAACATGAGCTTCTCCCCGGAAAAATCAATATCCAGATGCCCAACCCAGCGGTCGTCCGCCAGCAGCTGCTCCACAGGGGAAGAAGAGGAAACCCCGTTAAATTTCACAATGACGCTGCGGTATCTGCGCCCGGACTCCGGCATGCTGGAAATACCCTGCCAGTTCGCCGGACGGTCATGATTGAAAGAACTTTTCCCGGACGGATTGAAACGCCGTACGCTCACCCATGCCTTCAGGCCGTTCTGTTCCGGCAGGGCTTCAATCAGGGCTTTTCTCCGCAGATCCACCATCTCCCGCAGCCGGGCCGCCTGTCCCGACCCTGCCTGCTCCACCCACCGGTCCAGAGGCCCTAGCTCCTTCTCCCACTCATCCAGCCGCGCCAGGAAACCTTCCGCTCCGGCGTACCGTTCCCCGTACTTGTCCCGGTTTCGCTTCACCGCACGGCGGATGGCCGCAGAATCGTAATAGGCCGCCAGCTTCTTCAGCCTGAGGAAACGGACTCGTTTCTGAATAGCTTCCTGATGCTTAACCAGGTCATCCCAGGAAGAAACGGCTCCAATACTCTCTGCCGGAACGGAAAGAATTTCCGCCAGCGTGGAGCCGGCAGCCTTCCCGTCCGGCCATGCCTGAAATACGGGAACCAGCAGAACCATCGCATCCCCGCAATCGTCGGCGGCAGCCGGCTCGGAAAGGGAAGCCGCATACTCCGCCGTCCTTGTCCACACCTGCCGCATCCATGCATCCTTCTCTTTCACGGAAGACGCAGGCGGAATTACGGCCAGCTCCCGCAGCCAGGGCTGCAAACCGGAAGCATGGAGCATTCCTGCTCCCAGCAAGGCGCAGGAACATGAAAAAAGGCGCAGAAAGGAAATATAGGCAGGCATGGCGTATGGTTTTCAAATAATACGCCAGAGAAATTCTTTTTCATTCAATTGGAAAATCACTTTCCAACATTTTTATCCCAAACGAAAGATAATGAACGGATAGCTTAATTAAGCCGGACTTCCAAACCGGAAATCCGCCGTGAATTTCAAGAGGCCCCTGCTAAAGCCGGACGCCCCGCCGGGCAGGAAACGGAAAAATTAAAATCATTCTGCCTGTCTATTCCCGGTTTTTGGAAAAGGCAGGCAGAAGAGAAAAGGGTCAGCCGGGCATTCAGGCATCCTCCAGCATCCGGGGGCGCAGCAGATACACCTTGTCCCGGCGGCGCACCTGTTCGGGAACCGCCAGATAGACGGTTTCTCCCTTTTGAGCGGCTTCTACGGGTTCCATTCCCTCTGCCGTCTCCCTCCGCATGGCTGCCACTTCCATGCGGACGGCTCCCGTAGTGGGGCCTGTAATAAGGATGGTTTGCCCCGCGGACAGGCCGCCGGCTTCCAGGAACAGGGCAGCTACCCCGTTCTTCTTATAAAAGTTTTCTACTCTGGCAATGTGGATCTTCAACAGGGCAGCGCGGCTGTTGGCGGAACCGCTCCATTCCCCCCACTTCACGCCCAGGTAATACCCGCCCTGCCAGAATCCCCGGTTGAAGACGGATTCCAGCCGTTTCATCCACGCTTCCGCCCTGTCCGCGGAAAAGGTTCCGTCCTGGCACGCCCGCGCGGCCTCCCGGTACACGGAGGTGACCGTCCTGACGTAATCCGAGGAACGGCCGCGCCCTTCCAGCTTCAGCACGGAAACGCCCGCGTCCAGAAGCTGGTCCAGCACCGGAATGGTGCACAGGTCCTTGGGAGACATCACGTATTTGTTGTCTATCACCAGTTCATTGCCCGTTTCCTCATCCGTCACGCGGTAGGCGCGGCGGCAGTTCTGGAAGCAGGCCCCCCGGTTGGCGGAGGAGTTGTAGGTCGCCAGGCTCATGTGGCATTTGCCGGACACGGCCACGCATAACGCCCCGTGGGCGAAAATTTCCACCCGCAGCAGCTCCCCGGAGGGGCCTTTCACGCCCTCCTTCCGGATGGATTCAATGATATGCCTGATTTGCGCCAGGGTGAGTTCCCGGGCCAGCACCACCACATCCGCGTACTGCGCGTAAAATTTGACGGAGGCCATGTTGCAGACGTTGGCCTGCACGGACATATGGACTTCCAGCCCAATGGAACGCGCATAAGAAATCACCGCCAGGTCGGAAGCGATGACGGCATCCACACCGGCTTTCCGGGCGGCGTCGCACAGGGCATGCACCGCCTCCAGCTCTTCATCGTACACAATGATATTCAGCGTCAGATAAGCTTTGGCGCCCGCCTCATGGCAGCGCGCGACGATTTCCGGCAAATCTTCTTCCGAAAAATTGACCGTGGCGCGGGAACGCATGTTCAGCTTTCCTACGCCGAAGTACACGGAGTCCGCTCCGCCCTGCAAGGCGGCCGCCAGGGATTCAAACGACCCCGCCGGGGCCATGATTTCTATCCGGTTTTGAAAAGGCATGGGTCAAAGTCCTCCGGGTTCTTTCATCAGAATGACGGAAATTCTTCCCTTGGGAAAGCATTTAACAAGGGACATGTGGATGTTGCACAGGCGGTCCGGGGAATTGCAATCCGCGCAGATTCCGGTGTGCATGCAGGGGGTCCTGAACCCTTCATGCCGCCTGGCGTTCAGGGGAGTAATGCGGCGGATGCGTTCCCGGGCCTCTGCCGGCGTGGCCACCAGCTTGTTGGAACCGGCCAGCAAAATGACGCGCCGGGGTCCGAATGCCACCGGAGCCACACGGTTGCCCACCATGTCCACCCAGTGCAGGGTCCCTTCCATGCTGACGGCATTGACGCCGGTTAAAAACAGGTCCGCCGTCATGCCCTGGCGGCGGATCTCCCATTTCTCCTCCCGCACCATGCCCGGAACAAAGCCGTCATAGAACTGAATATCCGGATTGGAGCGCAGGTCATCAAGAATGCCCGCAGCCTTCAGGGTCATGGAATCCCCATAGGAAGCGGACGACGGCCTGAACTCCCGCACCAGGCCGCGCATCACCTCCGCAGCCTCCCTCAGGCCCGGCACTACAAAACTCCGGAACCCACGCCGTTCCAGACGTCCGGCACATTGCTCCAATGAAAGGGGGTCTTCCATAAAAACGGCCCATGAAGCCCCCTGCTCCGGCATAGCGCCGGAGCAGGAAAACCTGAATATTTTTCTTCCGCCGGAGTTTCCACTTCACCGGGCACTTCCCCGGCTCCCGCGTCTTCCGTTTCCGCCGGGGCTTCTTCATCCTCATCATCGGGAATGACGATGGAAATGTCCTGGATGGATTCGCCCTCATTCAGCGTCATGAGCTTCACGCCCTGGGTGGCGCGGCCCGTTTCACGCACGGTCGCCACCTTGATGCGGACGGATTGTCCGACCGTGGTCATCAGCATCAGCTCGTCTTCGTCGGACACGACCGCGGCGGAAACCACCTTGCCGGTCTTGTCCGTGCAGTTCATGGTCTTGACGCCGGTGCCGCCGCGGCCCTGCTTGTGGTATTCGCCAAAGGAAGTGCGCTTGCCGAGGCCGTTTTCAGAAGCCACCAGCAGGGTTTTCTGCGGGTCCACAATGGCCAGGGCCACCACATAGTCCCCCGCCCGCGGGCGGATGCCGCGGACGCCGATGGTGTTGCGGCCCTGCGTACGCAGATCTTTTTCCGGGAAGCGGATGCTCATGCCGTCATGCGTGACGAGCACGATTTCATCAGTCCCGCTGGTAAGTTCCGCGTTCACCAGACTGTTGCCTTCCTCCAGATTAATGGCGATGATGCCGGCCTTGCGGTAATTGGCGAAATCGTTCAGGCTGGTTTTCTTCACCGTGCCGTCCTTCGTGGCGAAAACAACATTGCCGCTGCCTTCCGCAAAGGTAATGTCATTGCCTTTTTCATCCACCCGGCGTTCCAGGCGCAGGATGGCAGCGATGGCTTCTTCCGGCTGAAGGTCCAGCAGGTTCTTGATATTGCGGCCCTGCGCGCTGCGCGCCGCCTCGTCAATCTCATACACGCGGTCCACGTACACGCGCCCGGTGTTCGTAAAGAACATCAGGTAGTCGTGGTTCTGGGCGGCGAACAGGTGTTCGATAAAGTCCGCCTCTGCGTCCTTTTTGGCCCCCCTGGTAGTGGCTGCCTTCACGCCCTTGCCCCCGCGCGCCTGCACGCGGTATTCCGCGGAGTTGGTGCGCTTGATGTAGCCGCTGTGCGTGATGGTGACGATCATCGTGTCATTCGGGATGAGATCCTCAATGGCCATATCCCCGGAGAAGGGAATGATGCGCGTGACGCGCGGCGTGGCGTACCTGTCCTTAATCGCCTTCAGTTCGTCCTTCACGATGCCCAGCACGCGGGATTCGTTCGCCAGAATATCCAGGTAGTCCTTGATGCGGACCAGCAGTTCCGCGTATTCCCCGGAAATCTTGTCGTTTTCCAAAGCGGTCAGCTGGTACAGGCGCAGGTCCAGGATGGAGTTCACCTGGCGTTCCGTGAAGACGTAGCGGTCCCCCTGGATGGAGGCCTGGGAACGGATCAGGATGCCCAGGCTTTCCGCCGTCTGCGTGGAGAAGGTGTAATTCTGCAGGCGTTCACGGGCTTCATCCCGGTTTTTGGAATCCCGGATAATGGAAATGAAGTCATCCATGTGGTGCAGGGCCAGCAGGAAGGCTTCCAGGCGCTCGGCATCCTTCTCCGCATCCCCCAGCAGATAGCGCGTGCGGCGCACGACTACCTCGCGGCGGTGCTCAATGTAGAAGTTGATGGCGTCCATCATGGCGAGCGTCTTGGGGCGGTTGTCATGAATCGCCAGCATGTTCACCGCAAAGGAAGTTTCCATGGAGGTGAGCTTGTAAAGCTGGTTCATAACCACCTGCGGGCGGGCATCCCGCTTCAGCTCGATTTCAATGCAGGTTTTCTCGTCGGAAAGGTCACGGATGCCGGAAATATCCGTCAGAATTTTATCCTTGTACAGTTCCGCGATGCGTTCCTGGAGGGCGGCGCGGTTCACGCCGTACGGCACTTCTCGGATGATGAGAAGATCCTTGCCGGAATCCGTTACTTCCATGTCTATCTTGCCGCGGATGCGCACGGAGCCGCGCCCGGTGCGGAAGTAGCTGTCAATGCCTGAAAAGCCCAGCACGTCGCCTCCGGTGGGAAAATCCGGCCCCTTGATGTACTGGCGCAGCTCATCCACCGTCATGTGGGGATTGTCAATTACGGCGCAGATGCCGTCCACCACTTCCCCCAGGTTGTGCGGAGGCATGTTGGTGGCCATCCCCACGGCAATCCCCGTGCCGCCGTTCACCAGCAGGTTCGGGAAAGCGGAGGGAAACACGGTAGGTTCCGTGTGTTCATTGTCGTATGTGGGAACAAAGTCCACGGTGTCCTTGTCCAAATCCGCCATCAGGGCCACGCCCATGCCGGAGAGCTTGGCTTCCGTGTATCGGGCGGCGGCGGGGGGGTCTCCGTCCGGCGTACCGAAGTTGCCCTGGCCGATCACGAGAATATCCCGCATGGACCAGTCCTGCGCCATGTTCACCAGGGTGCCGTAAATGGCGGCATCCCCGTGAGGGTGGTAGTTACCCATCGTGTCGCCCACGATTTTGGAGCATTTGCGGGTCTTGCCCCCGGGGGACAGATTGAGTTCCTTCATGGCGTACAGGATGCGCCGCTGGGAAGGCTTGAGGCCGTCTCTCACGTCCGGCAGGGCGCGGGAGATGATGACGGACATGGAGTAGTCCAGGAAAGAAGTGGAGAGCTCACTGGCTACATCCACCGGTTTGATTCTATTATTTTCCATGGTGCTGAAAGAGAGTGCGGGGGTTAAATGTCAAGGTTGCGGACATTGAGGGCATGGTCCACGATGTAATTCTTGCGAGGTTCCACCACATCCCCCATCAGGATGGTGAACATTTCATCGGCCCTGACGGCGTTGTCGTCGTTCAGGATGACGCGGAGCAGCTCGCGCCGTTCCGGGTCCATCGTCGTCTTGAACAGGTCCTTGGCGTCCATTTCACCCAACCCTTTGAATCGCGTAATTTCCACCCCGCGCTTGCCGATGGAGATGACGGATTCCAGAATGTCCATGACGGAAAACAGGGGGGTCACTTTTTCCTTGTCCCCCTCGCCCTCCACCAGTTCAAACAGGGGCGTGTCCATGGAGACAATCATATTCCCCGGAATGCCCAGTTCCGCCAGCCGTGCCAGAGCCCGCGTGATGGCTTTGGCTTCATGCAGTTCATGGGTGATGGAGCGGCGGCTGGGCCCCTCCCGTTCCGGAAGCGGATTTTCCAGCAGCTCCTCTTCCGAGGGCATGCCGAAGATGAAAAGGTCCCTGTTTTCGTCGGAAAAGGCAGTCAGGGCCTCCATGTCATGGAAGAAGAGTATTTCCTCTTCATTGCCGCAGCGCACCTTCACCAGGAATTCCGGGAATTCCCCGTTGGCCTCCCGGTGGCTGAGCAGGTCTTCCAGGGAACCTCCCTGCGCCTGCATGGATTCCGTATAACGCTGGAGGTTGACCAGCGTTTCCAGAATGGCGGAGAGCTCTTCGGGAGAGAAGGAACGGGAACCGTCCGCGAAACGCAGGGTCACGTCATTGACGGCCAGTTCAATCAATTTGCGGTTCAGGGCCACGTCATCCTGCACGTACTCTTCCTTTTTCCTGCGAATGATGCGGTACAGGGGCGCCTGGGCGATGTACAGATACCCGGCGCGCACCAGCTGCGGCATGTGGCGGCAGAAGAAAGTGAGAAGGAGGGTGCGGATGTGGGCGCCGTCCACGTCGGCATCAGTCATGATGATGATTTTGTGGTAACGCACACGGTCCAGCTTGAAGGAGGCTTCATCGTCCCCTTCCCCGATTCCGGCGCCGATAGCCGTAATCATGTTCTGGATTTCTTTGCTTCCCAAGGCTTTGTCCAGGCGGGCCTTTTCCACGTTCAGCACTTTCCCGCGCAGGGGCAGGATAGCCTGCGTGCGGCGGTCGCGCCCCATCTTGGCGGAACCGCCTGCGGAGTCACCTTCCACAATGAACAGCTCGCACTTCGCGGGATCCCGGTCGGAACAGTCCGCCAGTTTGCCGGGCAGGCCGCCGATGGAGAGGGCGCTCTTGCGGACTGTTTCGCGCGCCTTGCGGGCGGCTTCCCGGGCACGGGCGGCCGTGATGCTCTTCTCGATGATCTTCTTGGCCATCGCCGGGTTTTCTTCAAAATACGTCTTGATTTCCTCGTACACGACGTTGCCCACCACGCCTTCAATCTCCGTATTCACCAGCTTGTCCTTCGTCTGGGAGGAGAAACGCGGGTTGGGCATCTTGACGGAAATGACCGCCACCAAGCCTTCACGAACGTCTTCGCCGCTCAGGGAGGGATCTTTTTCCTTCAGCAGGCCGTTGGCCTTCGCGTAACCGTTGATGACGCGCGTCAGGGCGCCGCGGAAACCGGAAAGGTGCGTTCCCCCGTCCCCGTTGTAAATGGAGTTGGCAAAGCAAAGGATGTTCGTTTCATACGTGTTGTTGTACTGGAACACTACGTCCACCAGAACATCGTCCTCCATCTTCTTGCCGTCGTACTCCACTTCCACCTTCCGGACGCCGGAAATGGAAATGGGGTCTTCGTTGATCACTTCCTTGTTCGTGCCCAGCTGGCGGACGAACTCCACAATGCCGTCCTTATAGAAGAACGTTTCCCGGCGCGCCGGAGCTTCACGCTCGTCAATCAGTTCAATGACCAGGCCGGGATTCAGGAAAGCCAGTTCCCGCAGGCGCGTCGTCAGGCGGTCAAACTTGAACTCCGTGGTATCCGTGAAAATGGTGGCGTCCGGGAAAAACGTGATCGTGGTTCCCGTGACTTCACAGGCACAGGAACCTACGGTACGGAGGGGTTCCACCGTCTTGCCTCGCTCAAACTTGATCTGGTAACGCTTGCCGTCCCGGCGCACCTCCGCCTTGAACCAGTCGGACAGGGCGTTCACGCATTTGGCGCCCACACCGTGCAGGCCGCCGGAGTACTTGTACGCGCCCTGGCCGAATTTGCCGCCCGCGTGCAGGTTGGTCAGAACCAGTTCCACGGCGGGAATGCCGAACTTCGGGTGGATATCCACCGGAATGCCGCGTCCGTTGTCCACGATGGAAATGGAACCGTCCACATGAATGACAATGTCAATCTTGCTGCAATAGCCGGCCAGATGCTCGTCAATGGAGTTATCCAGCACTTCAAATACACAATGGTGCAAGCCCCGTTCGTCAGGGTCCCCGATGTACATGCCGGGCCGCTTCCGCACGGCCTCCAGGCCTTCCAGTTTGTCAATCTGCGCGGCGCCGTATTCATGCTGCGCCGTCGTGGAAACGGTGGTTTCAACAACCTCGTTGGTATCTTCGGACATAACCGAAATATACTACGCTTATCTTAATTTTTTGCAAGACTAATGTTATAAACCGCGTGCGCGCGCGTAGGGCCTAGCCTTGCAAAATTCCGCTGAAATCGCATAAAAAAGGCCCTATTGCTCGCGTTCCGTTCTTTTCCGGCT
>ERZ1673750.1700-NODE-1700-length-10087-cov-3.497209_pt1 | contig 10087 bp, 8 predicted proteins | sample MGYA00580203_ERZ1673750 | MGnify/ENA primary metagenome ERZ1673750 (study PRJEB41218, sample SAMN15661763) | gut metagenome | host: Homo sapiens | place: Canada: London | collected 2015-08-20/2019-03-30 | study: EMG produced TPA metagenomics assembly of... | reverse complement strand
TCTACAGATAAGGCTGTTAATCCAACAAACATTATGGGGGCGTCCAAGAGATTATGTGAGATGATCATTCAGACATTCAGTAGATATTCCAAGACGGAATTTGTTGCTGTGCGTTTTGGAAATGTGCTTGGAAGCAATGGTAGTGTTATTCCATTGTTTAAGAAACAGATGGCAGCCGGAGGTCCTGTGACAGTTACACATCCGGATATTATCCGTTTCTTTATGACAATTCCGGAAGCTGTATCATTGGTAATGCAGGCAGGCGCATTGGCTCATGGAGGAGAAATCTTCGTGCTTGATATGGGTGAGCCGGTTAAAATTGCTGATCTTGCCAAGAATTTAATTCGTTTGTCAGGTTATACTCTTGGTGTGGACATGAATATTGAGTATACAGGACTTCGACCAGGAGAAAAATTGTATGAGGAGATTCTTACAAAAGAGGAAGGTTTACAGAAGACGGCAAATAATCTGATTTATGTGGGACAACCGTTAGAATTTGATGAGGTACATTTCTTAAGCGAGTTGAAAAAACTCGAAATTGCTGCATCAGAGGAATCAAGGGATGTGAAAAAAATCGTATCTGGAATTGTTCCGACGTATCATATCAGAGAAGAAGATAAGGAACGTGATGAAGAGATGTACGAAGAATTGTTAAGTCTTGGAAAAGCGAGTCACGAAGAACCAGTTGTGGAGGATAGATAGATGGAAAACAGACATATAGCATTTTCACCACCGGATATTACGGAGGAAGAGATTGCAGAGGTTGCAGATACTTTAAGAAGTGGATGGATAACTACAGGACCTAAGACAAAGAAATTCGAAAACGAAATAGCAGCATTTTGCCATACGAGTAAGGCAGTTTGTCTTAACTCAGCTACAGCATGTGCAGAGATGAGTTTACGTGTTCTTGGAATTGGTCCGGGGGATGAAGTGATTACAAGTGCGTATACGTATACTGCATCAGCAAGTGTTGCAGTACATGTAGGTGCAACACTTGTATTAGTAGATACTCAGCCGGATTCTTATGAGATGGATTATGAAAAGCTGGAATCTGCAATTACAGAGAAAACAAAGGCAATCATTCCGGTTGATCTTGGAGGGGTGATTTGTGATTACGACAAGATATTCGACATTGTAGAAAAGAAAAAGTCATTATTCCGTCCGAGCACAGAGATACAGAAAAAGATGGGAAGAATAGCGGTAGTAGCCGATGGTGCGCATGCATTTGGTGCTACAAAAAATGGAAAGCATAGTGGAGAAATTGCAGATTTTACAAGCTTTTCTTTTCATGCAGTAAAGAATCTTACAACAGCAGAAGGCGGAGCAGCAGTCTGGAGAGATATTGACGGAATAGATAATGAAGAAATTTACAAACAGTTTATGCTTCTTTCTCTGCATGGTCAGTCTAAAGATGCTTTGGCTAAGACACAGCTGGGAGCGTGGGAGTATGACATTATTGCGCCGTATTATAAATGCAATATGACAGATATTATGGCATCTCTTGGACTTGTACAGTTGAGAAGATACCCATCGATTTTGGCAAGAAGAAAAGAAATTATAGAAAAATACAATGAAGGATTGAAAGATCTGGATCTTAGTGTATTGAACCATTATGGGGATGATTTTGCGTCAAGTGGTCATTTGTATCTTGTCAGATTAAATGGAAAGACAAGAGAAGAATGCAATGCAGTAATTACAAAGATGGCTGAAGCAGGCGTTGCAACAAATGTTCATTACAAACCGCTTCCACTTTTGACAGCATACAAAAATCTTGGATTTGATATCAAAGATTATCCGAAAGCTTATGCACTATTTGAAAACGAGATTACTTTACCACTCCATACAAAACTGACAGATGAGGATGTAGAGTATGTGATTGAAACATTTAGGAAATGTGTAAGTGAGGTTTAAAAGATGTGCAGATGGGACGAATTGCCTCAGAATATGCAAGTGAAAGAAGTAAAAAGATATTATGATATTTTGCAGCGGCATAAAGCAAGTTTGATTCTGAAGCGTCTTTTTGATATAATAGTAGCAGGTGTGTTGCTTGTGCTTTTATCACCACTGCTTTTGATACTAGCAGTTTGCATTAAACTGGATTCTAAAGGTCCGGTTTTCTTTCGACAAGTAAGAGTGACGACATACGGTAAGACTTTTCGGATTTTTAAATTCCGTACGATGGTTAACAACGCAGATAAAATCGGAACGCAGGTTACCACGAAAGGTGATACCAGAATAACAAAAGTAGGAAAAGCATTACGCGGATGCAGATTAGATGAACTACCGCAGTTGCTCAACATATTATCTGGAGATATGACTTTTGTAGGCACCAGACCAGAAGTTGAAAAGTATGTAGCCCATTATACAGATGAAATGAAGGCGACACTGTTATTGCCAGCAGGAGTAACATCAAGGGCGAGTATTGAATATAAAGATGAAGACAAGCTTCTTGAATCAGCAGAGAATGCAGATCAGGTTTATATCGAACAGATTCTGCCAGAAAAGATGAAATATAATTTGAAAGCAATTGAAGAATTTAGTTTCTGGCAAGATATCAAGACGATGTTAGCAACAGTAATAGCAGTTATAAAATAACAAAGGTATGAAGGAGAACTCACAATGAACGTATGGATTGTGAATCATTACGCCATTCCACCGAGTATGGGGGGATTGGTGAGGCATTATTATTTTTCAAAGTACCTTCAGAAGAAGGGACATTCGGTGAAAATCTTTACATCCAGTAAGATTCATAATACAGATATTAATATGATCAGGGATAAATCTCTTTATAGAGAAGAGATGGAAGATGGTGTAGAGTATACCTTTGTTAGAAGCCGTGATTATAAAGGAAATGGAATGGACAGAGTTATCAATATGATGGATCTTCCATTTAAAACCTGGAAGGCAATGAAGCGGTTTTATAAGAAAGAAAAGCCAGATGTGATTTATACATCTTCTCCAGATTTATTTGTTGCATTATTTGCATTATTATTTGGTAGAAAGCATAAAATACCAGTTGTTGTGGAAGTACGAGATTTATGGCCGGAGTCGATTGTAGAATATAATGGTATGTCTCGAATGAATCCAATTATTCAAGTACTGTATCAGCTTGAAAAATGGATTTACGTACACGCAGATCAATTGATTTTTACAATGCCGGGCGGAAAAGAGTACATATGCGATAAGGGCTGGACGAAAAAAGTTAATATCAATAAAGTAAATCACGTAAATAATGGCGTCGATTTAGCAGAATTTGAAGAGAATAAAAAATTATATAACCTTGAGAATAGCCAGATTGCGAATGATAATGTATTTAAAGTAGTTTACATGGGATCTATTCGAAAAGTAAATAATCTTCAGACATTGGTTGATGCTGCAAAAGAATTGAAAAATCAGGATATTCATTTTTATATTTATGGAGATGGCACAGAAAAAGACATGCTTGAAGATGAGTGCAGAAAGTATTCATTGAATGTTAAATTTGAAGGGCGTGTAGAAAAGAAATATATTCCGTATATTCTGAGCAATGCTGATTTGAACATAATTAATGTTCAGGGGGCAGGCTTAAATAAATACGGATGCAGTTGGAATAAACTGTTTGAGTATATGGCGAGTGAAAAGCCGATTTTATGTAATCTTCCGGTGAATTATGATTTAATAAGAGAGAAAAAATTAGGAATTGCAAAGCGATTTGCGAATGGAAAAGAATATGCGGAAGAGATTACAAAGTTTCGTCAACTTACTTCAGAAGAATACGGAGAGTATTGCCAACGTTTAAAAGAATGCGCACAAGAGTATGATTATCAGATACTGACAAATAAAATTGAGCGGATTTTAAAAAAGGCAATTGATAGTTCAAAACGATAAGTTTGTTTTGAAGAGAAGCGAGATAGTAAAACAGAGGAGTCATTTTGATGAAAATAATGTTTGTATCGGCAGCAAATAGTACGCACACTGTTAGATGGGTGAATGCATTAGCAGAGAGAGGACATGAAGTGTATCTTGTTTCAAACAGAGGCCATGAGCCGAAAGAAGATGCACTGAATTTGAGAGTAAAATTATACTTGATGAAACACAGTGGTGGCAAAGGCTATTATCTAAATGCCGGTGAATTGAGAAAAATTGCCAAAAGAATAAATCCGGATGTCATTAACGTACATTATGCAAGCGGTTATGGGACATTGGCGAGGAAAGCACGATTACCTAAATATATTCTTTCAGTATGGGGAAGTGATGTATATGATTTCCCATATGAAAGCAGGGTGAAAAATCATATTTTAAAAAGAAATGTGAGAAGTGCTTCTTATTTGGCCTCAACAAGTAATTGTATGGCTGTCCAACTGAAAAAAGTAATGCAGGATGAAAAACTGGAAATTACGATTACCCCATTTGGAGTGGATTTAAATAAGTTTGATCCGAAAAAGTATAAAGAAATAGAAAAAGAAGAGCTGATAATAGGGAATATAAAAGCTTTAGAAGAAATTTATGGTATCGAAGAAATGATTCTTGCATTTCGGGATCTGAAAAAGGAATTGGAACAGGAGCATTATTCAAGGAAAATTAAATTATTAATTTATGGTTCGGGAAGCAAAAAAGAACAGTATGAAGATCTGATCAATAAGCAGAACCTGCAGGATTCTGTTTTCCTGAAAGGGAAAATACCTAACACGAAGGTGCCGGAAGCAATAAGCGAATTTGATATTTTTTGTGCATTAAGCCGGAAAGAGAGTTTTGGAGTAGCAGCAGTAGAAGCCATGGCGATGAAAAAGCCCGTTGTTGCATCGGATGCAGATGGATTTAAAGAAGTTATAGAAGACGGAAAAACAGGATTGATTATTTCTCGAAAAGAAATAAATAAGGCAAAAGATGCATTGAAGAAACTTGTGCTTGATGAAAAGATGCGCACAAAGATGGGAAATAATGGACGTCAACGAGTGGAACAACTGTATTCATGGAATGACAATGTAGAGAAAATGCTTAATTTATATGAAAGAGTGAGGTGTGACAATGAACATTAAACAAGAAAAAAGATGTATTGTCCACATCCCCAACCATATTGAAAAAAGCGGAAAATCGGGCTCCAATATCCGTCCAATCAAGATGAAACAGGCATTTGAAGAAAATGGTTATCTTGTTGAATATATTTCAGGATATGGCACTGAAAGAAAAGTTCAAATAAACAAGATAAAACGGAATATAAGGAACGGTATAAAATATGATTTTCTTTATTCAGAGAGTTCTACAATGCCAACTTTGCTGACTGAAAAAAATCATTTGCCTCGTTATCCGTTTTTGGATTTTAGCTTTTTTAAATTTTGCAAGAAAAACGGGATAAAAATCGGACTTTTTTATAGAGATATACAGTGGAAATTTTCTGTGTATCGTGATAATGTATCATGGTATAAGAAATGCTTTTCGATTCCAATGTACAGATATGATTTAAGGCAATATAAAAAATTGCTTAATGTATTTTATCTTCCAACAGATGAAATGCGGGCATACTTAAAAGAATATCCGGAATTGTTGAATAGAAGTGCAATTCTTATGCCAGGATGTGCGGAATATGATGTTGATGCCGTGCAGGCAATATCGGATTTGACTGCAAAAAAACTAGAAATCTTATATGTGGGTGGAATTGACAGAATCTATGATTTGACAGTATTTTTCCAGGCGATGCAGCAGATGCCTGATCAGGTTCATGCTTATGTCTGTTGCAGAGAAAAAGAATGGGAAAATGCAAAGAGCAAGTATTTACCATATATGAGCGAAAAGATTTCCATTATTCATGAGAGTGGACAGGGATTAGAGCCATATTATAAAAAAGCAGATATATGCTGTGCCTTTGCAGGTGAAGGTGATTATATGCGTATGGCAATGCCGATAAAGGTGTTTGAATATTTAGGACATTATATACCGATTATAGCAACCAAAGATACAGCAGCAGGTAAATTTATTGAAAAAGAAAACCTGGGATGGAGTATAGAATATAATCAGGAAGCATTAAAACAATGCTTGCATAATATCTTACAAAACCCGGCATTACTGCAGGAAAAGCGAGAATCGGAAATATCGGCATACGAGGCTAATACATGGAAAGCCAGAGCAAAACAGGTTATTTTAGATTTAAAATAAAGGAGAAGAAAAATGAAAGAACAATTATTGAAGAAAATTGAAAACAAAGAAATCGAAGTTGGTGTAGTAGGTCTTGGATATGTAGGACTTCCACTTGCTGTAGAGAAAGCAAAAGCTGGATTTAAGACAATCGGATTTGATGTTCAGGAAGAAAAGGTAAACCTTGTAAATGAAGGTCATAATTATATCGGAGATGTTGTAGACAGTGATCTGAAGAAACTTGTTGACGAGGGAATGCTGAAAGCAACAACAGACTTTAGTTTTGTAAAAGATGTTGATTTTATCGCTATCTGCGTACCTACACCATTGGATTCCCATCAGGAGCCGGACATCAGCTATGTAAAGGCCTCAACAGAAGCTATTTCTAAATATCTTACAAAAGGAACAATGGTAGTACTTGAGTCTACAACATATCCGGGAACAACAGAAGAACTGATCAAACCAATCCTTGAAGAAGGATCAGGATTAAAATGCGGAGAAGATTTCTATCTTGGATTTTCTCCAGAGCGTGTTGATCCAGGTAACCTGATCTATAAGACAAAAAACACACCAAAGGTTGTTGGAGCAATCGGTAAAGATGCGACAGAGGTAATTGCAACAATGTACCGTGCTGTACTTGAAGGTGATGTATATGAAGTTTCTTCACCGGCAATCGCTGAGATGGAGAAGATCCTTGAAAACACATATAGAAATATCAACATTGGTCTTGTAAATGAACTGACTATGCTCTGTGATAGAATGGGAATCAGCATGTGGGAAGTTATTGATGCTGCTAAGACAAAACCATATGGTTTCCAGGCATTCTATCCAGGTCCGGGACTTGGCGGACACTGTATCCCGCTTGATCCATATTACCTTACATGGAAAGCAAGAGAGTATGGATTCCATACATCTATGATCGAAGGATCTATGATTATTAACGATCAGATGCCGGAATACTGCGTAGAGCGCGCAAGCAAGGTTCTGAATCGTCATAAGAAAGCTATGAACGGAGCAAAGGTACTTGTTCTTGGTGTTGCATACAAGCAGGATATTGATGATTATAGAGAAAGTCCGGCTCTTCGTGTAATTGAAGTACTCAAACGCGAGATGGCAGATGTTGATTTCTATGATCCATGGATTTCTGAGTACAAATATCATGGAGAGAAACATCAGGGAATTGAGAAAATTGATCCGGAAATCATTGCTTCTTACGACCTGATCATGGTAACAGCAGCACATACGAATGTAGATTATGACATGATTCAGAAGAATGCAAAAGCAATCTTTGATACAAAGAATGTTATGAAGAATATCGAGAACAGAGAGAATATTGAAGTTCTGTAGGAGGATATAAAGATGAAATATGCATTAATTGGTTGTGGAAGAATTTCAACAAATCATGTAAAAGCTGTTGTAAATAATAAGCTCGAATTTGTAGCTGCCTGCGATGTTGTACCGGAACATATCGAAAATGTTCTTGCAAAACATGGACTTGAAAATGATACAAGTATTAAAAGATATACAGACTACAAAAAAATGATTGAAGAAAATGAAATCGAACTTGTTGGTATTGCAACAGAAAGCGGTCTTCATGCAGAGATTGCTTTGTACTGTATTGAGCATGGAATCAACTGTATTATCGAGAAACCGATGGCAATGAGCATTGAAGATGCAGATAAGATTATTAAACTGTCTGAGGAAAAAGGCGTAAAAGTATCTGCGTGTCATCAGAATAGATTTAATGTTGCAGTCCAGGAGATGAGAAAAGCTCTTGAAGCAGGAAGATTTGGAAAACTTTCCCATGGTTCTATTCATGTACGTTGGAACAGAAATCAGGATTATTACACACAGGCTCCATGGAGAGGAACATGGGCTCAGGATGGTGGAGCCCTTATGAATCAGTGTATTCATGGAATTGATCTTCTTCGTTGGATGATGGGAAATGAAATCGATGAAGTTTATGGTGTAACAAAACAGCAGTTCCACCATTATCTTGAAGCAGAAGACATCGGAATGGCAGTTGTAAAGTTCAAAAATGGAGCAGTTGCAACAATTGAAGGAACAACAAATGTCTATCCACAGAATCTTGAGGAAACATTATATCTGTTCGGTGAGAATGGTACAGTCAAGCTTGGTGGAAAATCTACAAATAACATTGATGTATGGAATTTTGCTGATGAGACAGATGATGATCAGGCAAACAAAGGACTTGAAGAGCAGACAAGTAATGTATATGGAAATGGACACACAAGTCTTTATGCAGATGTAATTGATGCAATTAAGAATGACAGAGCACCATATGTTGATGCACATGCAGGAAGAAATGCACTGGAGCTTGTTCTTGCAATTTATAAGAGCCAGAAAGAAGGTCATGCTGTAAAACTTCCACTGGAGAATTTTGCAAGTCTGGATATGACAGGAGAATTTTAATGAGTGATTATTTTGTACATGAAAGCAGCTATATAGATGACGATGTTAAAATCGGAAAAGGCACAAAAATCTGGCATTTTTCTCATATTCAAAGTGGATCAGAAATAGGAGAAAACTGTTCTTTTGGACAGAATGTGAATGTGTCAAATCATGTAAAAATTGGAAATGGCGTAAAAGTACAGAATAATGTATCCATTTATGAAGGGGTTGAATTGGAGGACTACGTTTTTTGTGGTCCTTCTATGGTTTTTACGAATGATTTGACACCACGTGCCAAATATCCAAAAGGAAGTGCCGGATATAAGAAGACACTTTTAAAAGAAGGTTCAACAGTAGGTGCAAATGCAACGATTGTATGTGGTCATACAATTGGAAAATGGGCTATGATCGCAGCGGGTGCTGTCGTTACAAAGAATGTAAAAAATCATGCATTAATGGCAGGAGTTCCGGCAAAAAGAATCGGTTGGGTATGTGAATGCGGAAATGTTCTTGGAAAAGATTTGAAATGTGAATGTTGTCATCGAGAATATGAAGAACATACTGATGGATTAAAATTAAAAAAACATTAATGATCTTTTAAATAAATATATGGGTTTTTGCGAATATAATGGCAAAGAATGTGAAAATTAGTTAATACATAATGCTGAGTAAATCGGAACATGTGAAAAAGAGGGATAAATAGAAATGCAGTTTAGAGATTTAAAGAAACAATATCAGGTATTAAAAGAAGAAATGGATGTTGCAATTTCTGAAGTATTAGAAAATTGTAATTTTATCAGCGGAAATCAGGTAAAAGAATTAGAGGAGCGTCTTGCGAAATATGTTGGAAGAAAACATTGTATTACATGCGGAAATGGTACAGATGCGTTAACGATGATGATGATGGCATGGAATATCAAAGAAGGAGATGCAGTTTTTGTTCCAGATTTCACTTTTTTTGCTTCAGCAGAAGTAGTTTCATTTGAAGGTGCAACACCTGTATTCTATGATGTTGATCCGGATAGTTTTAATGCAGATGTGACATCTCTGAAGGATGCAATTCAAAAAGTAAAGGATGAGGGAAAACTTATACCGCGTGCAATTATTGCAGTAGACCTTTTTGGACAGCCGGCAGATTATGAAAAACTTGAAGCAATTGCAAAAGAAAACAATCTTCTTCTGTTGGAGGATGCTTCGCAGGGATTTGGCGGAAGAATTGGTGACAGAGAGGCATGTAGTTTCGGTGATGCATCTACAACATCATTTTTCCCGGCAAAACCATTAGGCTGTTATGGTGACGGTGGAGCTATTTTTACAGATGACGATGAGACAGCAAAATTATTAGAGTCTATCCGTGTACACGGAAAAGGACAGTTTAAGTATGACAATGTACGTATTGGTTGGAATTCAAGACTTGATACACTTCAGGCAGCAATTCTTGGAGTTAAACTTACTGCATTTGAAAAGAATGAACTAAAAGCTGTTAATGAAGTTGCAAAGAAGTATACAGAAGCTCTGTCAGATATTGTTAAGACACCATGTGTTAAGAACGGATTTTATTCAA
>ERZ1673750.1698-NODE-1698-length-10104-cov-5.982088_pt1 | contig 10104 bp, 8 predicted proteins | sample MGYA00580203_ERZ1673750 | MGnify/ENA primary metagenome ERZ1673750 (study PRJEB41218, sample SAMN15661763) | gut metagenome | host: Homo sapiens | place: Canada: London | collected 2015-08-20/2019-03-30 | study: EMG produced TPA metagenomics assembly of... | reverse complement strand
GATAATAATTAATTATCCATTATTAATATAATAATATTATACTTTATTTAAACAATTAATTCAATATGTAAATTAAAATGTTGATATGGTTATTTTTAATTGTCAAGACATATGTTAAACTTAGAAAAATATTCTTGTATAACTTGGTTTGTTTTTTTAGATCTTCATATCCTTTCTCTCCATTCCCACTTTCAAAAAACAAAAATATTGCAAGTTTTGAAAGTGTGTGATATAATACTTTCAAGAAATGAAAAAAATTAGAGTTTTGAAAGTGGGAGTTGTGATATGAAAATTATTGAGAGACCATTATACTTAAATAGATTAAAAAGACTTTTTGATACTCCTGATATCAAAATTATTACTGGACTAAGGAGATCGGGAAAGTCTGAGTTATTAAAATCTTTTGTAAAATATTTGAATAAGTCATACACTGATATAAACATAATTCGAATTGATTTTAGCGATTTGCAGTTTGATTCGCTAAAGAATTATAAAAGTCTATACAATTATGTTGAAGAAAAGTATGACGACTCTCTTAAGAACATTTTGATTGTTGATGAAGTTCAGCTATGTGAAAAATTTGAACTTGCCATAAACAGTTTTCATAACAGCAAAAAGTATGATATATACCTTACTGGTTCTAATGCGTTTTTATTGAGTTCTGATTTAGCAACTCTATTTACTGGAAGGTTTATAGAGATTCCAGTGTATCCATTTAGTTTTAAAGAGTACTGTGATTACTTTGAAATAGATGGGGGCTACTCTGAGCATTTACAAGCTTATCTTGGAGCTGGCGGTCTTTCTGGTTCTTATGTGTATGAGCATAATGAGGACAGAGTGGCTTATATTACTGATGTATATAAAACTTTTATTAAAAGGGATTTGATTGACAGGTATAAATTATCTGATGAGGCACTGCTTGACAACCTTAGTGAGTTCTTGATGGCTAATATTTCTAATTTAACTAATGCTAATAATATAAGTAAGATACTAAATATGAATAAATTTGAGACTAATCATGTTACTATTGGAAATTATATTAAGTATTTATGTAATGCTTTTATGTTCTACAAGGTAAAGAGATATGATATAAAGGGCAAAAAGTATCTTGAAACTATTGATAAGTATTATTTATCTGATCTTTCTTTTAGATATGCTTTGTTAGGTGTTAGGGAGATGGACTACGGAAGAGCGTATGAAAACATTGTCGCTATGGAGCTTTTAAGAAGGGGTTATGACATATATGTTGGAACACTTTACCAAAAGGAAGTTGATTTTGTAGCTATGAAGGGCGATGAGAAAATTTATATACAAGTTAGTGATGATGTATCGAATTCAAGAACAATGCAGAGAGAGCTTATGCCATTGTTATCTATAAGAGATGCTTATCCGAAGATGATTCTTTCTAACACAAAGTATCCAATGAGTCTGATTGATGGCGTAAAGCATCTTGATTTAGCTAGATGGCTTTTGAGGGATGAGTCTTAGTCGACTTATGATGCGAAATTTTTTGCTTTCAAAACTCAAATATTTTTAATGTTTTGAAAGTGACAAATACATTTTACAAATCAAGGACTGCCTATGCGGTCCTTTTCTATTGCCATAAGTATAATCAAAACTATTCCACCCCACCATTTATAAATTATTTTTCACTTTCTCTTAATAAATTCTTAAAGTTGTTTTAATTTTTTTCTATCTCGGGTATATATATGATAGAAAATCTATTAAGGAGGTAAGCTTATGAGAATCGAATTTGTAGGAAAAAACATTGAACTAACTCAAAGTTTAAAGGATGTGGCTGAAAAGAAATTCCAAAAACTTGACAAGTTTATTGGCAAGGATGTGGACGCGAAGGTTGTTTTCTCGGCTGTTAGAAATACTAAGGCTGTTGAAGTAACTATCTTCCTAGACAAAACTATCCTTAGAGCTGAGGAAGAAAGTGACGATATGTACACATCTATTGACAGGGCGGTTGATGTTTTGGAAAGACAGGTTAGAAAGTACAAAACTAAGCTTCAAAACAGATATCAAAAGAATGATTCGATTAGGTTTGAAAATATTAAACCGATGGAAGAAGCTGATGAGGCTAAGCTTGTGAAGAACAAGAAATTCAAGGTAGTACCTATGTCTTCTGACGAGGCTATCCTTCAAATGGAACTACTAAGACACAATTTCTTTGTGTTCCAAAATGCTAAGAATGAAGCGATAAATGTTGTATACAAGAGAAAGGATGGCAATTACGGCCTAATTGAAGTGGAATAAAATGAAGATTAATATAGATGATTTTAAATTGAACAAACCTGTATCTGCGCTTAAGATCTCACCGGACGGTCGTCACAAGGTATTTACTGTGACTGATGTTGATATGGGGAAGAATGAGTACAAAAACTCATTTTATATGCTTGATGAGAATGATTCTTTGAGGAGACTGTCTACTAATGACGTCTCTTCTACTTATGCTGTGGACAATGGCGGGATCATTTTCGCGAAGGCTGATGAAAAAAGGAAGTATGCGTCTATCGTTTATCGTCTAAGTTTTACGGGCGGTGAAAGGGGAGAGCTTTTTAGGCTTATGTACCCTATCAATAGTATTCGCATCATGGATGAGGAAAGACTCGTTTTAAGTATCGGTAATTCTGAGAAAATCAGGCACTTTAAGGATATGGATCAAGAGACTTACGAGAAAAAATCGGCTGAAATGAAGGAAGAGGATGACTATACTATATATGATGAGATTCCTTTTTATCTTAATGGTGCTGGTTATATCAACAAAATTCGTTCGTCGCTTGCCATATACAATATGAAGAGTGGCACTCTAAAGATTATTACTGATGATTTTACTAATGTTTCGAGCTATGATATAGCGCCTGACAAGTCTGAAATTATCTACACTTCTGAGTCTTACACTGACAAGGCGCCTATAAAGAGCCAAATTTATGTATATAGTTTTGAGAACGATAAGTCTGTGAAACTTGATTATGGCATGGGACTTAGCTATTATGGTCCAAGCTATGCTGGGGACGATGTTTTTGTATTTGCGACTGACCAAGCGGATCACGGCATCAACCAAAATCAAAGGGTTTACCTTATTGATAAGACTAAAGAAAATATTAAGTGCATAAACGAGGACTTTGATATGTCCATCGGCTCATCTGTTGGCTCTGACCTTCGTTATGGCGGTGGATATTCGTTTAGAGTTTTAAATGATAAATTATATTTTATATCGACTCTTCAAAATAGCGCAGATTTATTCGCCATTGATAAGAAGGGTAAATTAGAAAGACTAAGTAAAGTAGTTGGCTCTGTTGATGAGTTTGATGTTTGTGAGTGCGGAGATATCTACGCCATAGGCATGCTTGACTACAATTTACAAGAAGTATATAAATTTGACGGCGGAAAATTTAAAAAGAGCACAGCCATAAACGAAGCTCTTCAAAAGACTTGGAAGGCTAAGCCTTATGATAAAATTAATTTTAAGAATGACGATATCGATTTTGAAGGCTTTGTGATTAAGCCGGACGGATACAAAAAAGGCAAGAAGTATCCTGCGATACTTGAGATTCACGGCGGTCCAAAGACTGTTACTGGCGAGGTTTTATACCACGAGTATCTATATTTTGCAAAGCAAGGATATTTTGTGTTTTTCACTAATCCAAGAGGCTCTGATGGCAGGGGCAATGAGTTTATGAACATCAGAGGCAAGTTTGGTACTATCGATTACGATGATTTGATGAAATTTACTGATGTGGTTTTGGAAAAATACGAGGACATCGACAGGGATAATGTTCATGTGACTGGCGGAAGCTACGGCGGTTTTATGACTAACTGGATTATCGGTCATACGAACAGGTTCAAATCGGCTGCGTCTCAACGCTCGATATCGAACTGGCTAAGCTTTTTCGGTGTATCGGACATAGGCTACTATTTTGCGGATGATCAAAATTTAGCGGATCCGTTTAATTCGCCTGAGGATTTATGGGAGCGCTCTCCACTAAAATACGCTAGCGATGTAAGGACGCCAACATTATTTATCCACTCGGATGAGGACTACAGATGCCCTCTAGAGCAAGGCATACAAATGTTTACAGCGCTTAAGTACTTCGGAGTCGACTCTAAGATAGTTATATTCCACGGCGAAAATCACGAGCTAAGCCGCTCTGGCAAGCCAAAGCACAGACAAAGAAGACTTGACGAGATAATCACATGGTTTAAAAAGAGATCATAATATATAAAAGCCTGGTTACTTTTGTAACTAGGCTTTTTGCTTGGATATGTTTTTTATATTTCTTATAGAGCAAGCTTTTTCCACTTGCGAATTTTCGTTCTAAATGTGCCAAATGGAGCGACCGTATTTACGTGAATAAACTTGTAAACTTCCCATGTAGCTGTTTTTGTTGCTTCATCAGCCCACTTCCTCATATGAGGCTTAAATAATTCATCATCGCTTAATGAGTCAATCATTTCACATATGACACCAACATTGCCACTTAGCTTATCTTTTAGTTCACTAAGAGATAGGCTTGCGTACGTATCAGTAAAGTATTGGTATAGTTTGCCGAGCTCGTTCCATTTGAATTTATCTGATGGAGTTTTTACTTCAAGACCGTTTCTCTCATCACACTCCCATTGTAATAAGAGAGAGGTCCATCCGACCTGATAGGCAAGGTTCTCGGCAGGTGTTCTATCTACTTCATCTACTCGTGTATCTTTTAAATTTTCTGGAATATTTTCAAATTCAGCGATGTATTTTTCAAAGCTTTTATTGATTTCTGATTTTAATTCTTCTTTATTTTGATAAGTTCTCATTTATTTCTTCCTTATTATTATAATATTAGTAAAATGTTTTTTCTAAAATTGACAATTTGTCAAGAATCTATACTTATTCTCTATTTTCACTATCATCAATGTTCGAAATCTCATTTGAAACATCATCGATTAATTTTGCAAAATCTATAGCATTTTTAGATGTAATAACTGGATGACCAGTTTCTTTCTCAATTTCTTTTCTTGCGTTTCCAGCTATTGATCCGCCATCTTTTGCTACTTTCTTGTTCTCATCTAAACCTTGTGGATTTTTTGTTTTTGTAAGTTCAGTAGTTGTTGCTTCAGCAAGCATATTAAGAACTATTTCAAGAGTAGACATATTATCTCTAAGGTTTTCTTTTTTTAGGCCTTTTAAATTTTTATATTCTCTAGTCGTCATTCCTGACCAAGCCTTAGAAATTTCATTTGTTAGTATTGCATATTCTTTGCCAGCCTTGACGCCGTGATCTTGCCAAGTGTCAGTAAGTTCCTTTCTTACTTGTATCGCTTGAAGTCTTTGGTTAATCCACTCTCTTGAGTAGCCTTTTTTTAAATATGTATTTAAAGCTCTATCAATTGTTAATTCAGGATCAATGATTTCGTCAATTCTTTCTTTACCTACTTCAGCTAACCACATTTTGAATGGCTCTGCCTTTGGCGATGGAACAGATTGTATTATACGGAAAATGCCTTGCATATCAGCTACGTCTGTTTCTCTCATTTTCCCATCAGCAGCTTGCATTTTCAAAGTGTGACAAATTGTCACAACTTCATTTCCTTCTTCATTTAATCTTTGTTTTAACTTACGCCAATAAGCGCCAGGATCTTTACTATCAGTTAAAACTCCAACTATGTCAATAATAGAAAAGCACCACTCCTCTTTTTCATTATCCCATGCTGAACGTATTTGTTTTCCCTCAAATAATTTAATTTCGTTATCCATTTTTTCACCTCAATAGTATCTTTAAAATAAATTCATATCTATTTTTATATTATATCATATTTTGGAAGATTAAAACATTTATAATATTTCCATAGATAAAAAACGAATTTTGTAGTATAATTATTCTAGAGAGGAGATACAATGGATTACGAAAAATTTTATTATATAGCGGAAATCGTCGGCACCGTTGCATTTGCATCATCTGGCACCTTGGTCGCCATAAGAAAAGGCATGGACATCTTTGGCATAGTGGTCCTCGCCATAATCACGGCGGTTGGCGGAGGTATCATAAGAGACATAACACTTGGAATTACGCCTCCCATGGCATTTAGAGACACGACATACACAAGTGTTTCGATAGTGACAGCCTTGGTTTTAATTGTATTTTTTTCAAAAAAGATAAAGATACTTAGCCTAAAAGGCGTTGACAGAGAATTTATGATTAAATACACACAAATCGCCTCAGTACTTGACGCCATCGGACTTGGCATATTCACAGCAAGTGCAGTAACAGTCGGCATTGCGCGTGGCTACATGAACAATCCGTTTTTACTTATCTTCGTAGGCGTTATCACAGGCTGCGGCGGCGGTGTGATGAGAGATTTGCTTTCAGACACAATACCGATTATATTCACAAAAAACACAATTTACGCAGTTGCCTCACTTTTGGGCGCAGTCGTATTTATAGTTTTGAGACCATTTGGAGAAAATTTCGCCTTCTTTATAGGCGCCTCAGCGACAGTAGTAATCAGGCTTTTGTCCATGAAGTACAGGTGGAGTTTGCCAGACGTTTCATCTGACCTAGTTGATGGTGATGATTAAGAGAATTTAATACAGATTTTACAGAAGAAAGCTTTGTTTATTCACAAACTGAGCTTTTTTTTATGTTTATAGATTTGTTATGTGAAGAAATCTGTGAATAAGTCTGTGGATAAAATTAAAATCACAAGAAAATAGCTTTGTCAAGTACTATTTTTGCAGAATATGCCTGTGGATAAAGTGGATAACTTTGTTAATAAGTGTAAAATAGCGATCTTTAGTGTGGATAAAAATGTGAGTAAGTGAATTATTAAATTTTTTAAATATTTGTAAGCTTAGTATTAAAAATATTTATAAGGAATAAGACCATTTCCATTGCTTTTGTATTTCTTTAGTAGTATAATAAAGTTAATAATATTTATTTAAGGAGGAATTATATTATGAAGAAGAAAATTTCATTGTTACTTGCAATACTTATGCTTGTAACACTAATCCCAACAGCATTTGCTGAATCAAAAACAGTAGATGCAGTTAAAAACACTAAAAAAATTACACTTGACGGAGAAGAAGTAATGGTCGGCGCGTACGACGTAGAAGGCTACAACTATCTAAAACTTAGAGACGTAGCAGCAATTTTAAATACTAAAAAATGCCAATTCAACGTTGGTTTTGATAAGCCAACAAAGCTAATCACAGTAGAACTAGCAAAAGGCTACGAAAAAGTTGAAGGCGACCTAGCAGAAATTAAAGATAAAAAAGCAAAAGCAATCGTTTCAGTTAGAAAAATTCTTGTTAATGGCGAAGAAAAAGAAATAAAAACAGCACTTATTAACGAGTATAACTACATGCAATTAAGAGACCTTGGTTCATTAGTAGGACTAGAAGTTAAATATGACGCAAAGAACAAAGTTATCATGCTAAAGAGTGATGCAGAAGCAAAAGAAGAAGAAAAGAAAGAAGAAAAGAAAGACGAAAAAACTGATGATAAAAAAGAAGAAAAGAAAGACGAAAAAACTGATGATAAAAAAGATGAAAAGAAGGAAGAAAAAACTAAAAATGAGAAATCTGATGATAAAAAGTATTCTGAAGAAGAAAATAAAGTATTTAACTTTCTAATATCAATGATAAATCAAAGGATTGAGAAATTTAAAAATTTTGCTAATGTGCCTTTTACAGGAAACGAGGAAGATGATTTTCAAGCTCAATTAATTAACATGTCTATATTACACGGAAGAAGACTTTATATGGATGGAGCACGTATAGAAAAGAAGATCACTATGGAAGAAGGTAAAAAGTGCTATGTTGTTGAATTCACTTATCCTAGTGGTGGAAAAAATACTATCAAAGCTGCTATAGAAGAAGGCAAAGAAGGTGCAGTAATAACTGAAAGCCTTTCTTATTCTCCAATAATCGGTCTTATTGATAAAAGCAAAGATATACGTAAATTATCAAAAGATGAATTAAAAGAAAAGTTTACTAAGGTACATGATGCTTTTGGCGCTAATGATTACAAGAAGGCTGCAGAGTTATTAAGAGAGCTTAACTATGATGCTAATGAAGATAAAGTAAAAGAGCTTGTAGAATTAAAAAGAGCTGATGCAAAGAGATTTGGTAGAGAGATTTTCTCAAAGGATTACAAAGTAAGCGTTGAAACAAAGGATTTAAATGGAGCAGATTATGTAATTGTAGTGTTTAGATACAACAACGGTATGGCTTTCAGATTTGATGTATATCCAGAAGCTATTGAAGGCTTAGGAACTATGTTTGTATATACTGATCGTTATTAGAAGATGTATTTGTTTTAGTGTAATTAAAGCTAATAAACAGTTCATAGATAAAGAAAGGGTCAAGCAATTACTGCCTGACCTTTTTAATGTTTATAATATTCGCCAAATAGATGCAAAATTAATTTATCCAAGTCTCTTCCATATCCCCCACTATTTCAAAAAAGTCATCGCCTGGATAAATTATATGCTTAATCCATTCTTCCTTAATTTGCCAAAGATTTGCTTGAACTACAAATTCGCTTCTATCTGTAATTTCAAAGATCCTCTCCCAGCTATTTATAATTTTTTCTCTCAAATCGTCAAAGATGCCGTTGTACTTACGCTCGAAGATGTCGTAGACCTTGTCTGCACCGCATTTTTTAAGTAGCTCCTCGAAGCGTTTCGCATCATCTTCATCAAGTGGCACGTATTGATTGTTTAAAACTAGATCCCACTTTGCTCCATCGAAGTAAATAACCTCATCTTTTGGTACTGTGATTGCATAAACGACTTCTTTCTCGATTGGTTTTAAGCAGTTCCCCTTTGAGACGCTGCACCAAATTGGGTAGCTTATATCATCTGGCTTAGGAACTCTTTTCGACGCTATCTTAACGAAATAATCATATTTTTCTAAGAAAAAGTCTGAAATGTCTCTCATATGTAAGCTTACATAAAGCCTTTTGTTTTGTATAATGCCTTTATTTTTTAATTCGTAGAGGCTATTCTCATGCTGTCTTGTATATAAATTTACATATTCCATAATATCACCTATTTATTCATACCCAATATTTCGGATTTGAAATTTTAATCCTTGACTATAAATTTTATCTATGGTATAATATCTATGGATGAGGTGAAAGGTATGATATTCATACATAATTATTTATTTACTCACAATTTTAATAAAAAATAGATATAAGGAACGCCATGTGCGTTCCTTTTTACTTTATCAGAGTACTAACTTAGTAAAAGGAGGACATTATGGAAAAGATCGTAATCAATGGCAAAGATCTAACAATTGAAGATGTGGCAAAGGTAGCAAGATGCCACGCAGAGGTTGAAATTTCAAAGGATGCAAAGGAAAAAATCATTGCGTCAAGAAAACTTGTTGACAAGTTTGTTGAAGAAGAAAGGGTTATCTACGGAATCACAACTGGTTTTGGAAAATTCTCTGAAGTACATATCTCAAAGGATATGACTAAAAATTTACAAAAGAATTTAATTATGTCTCACTCATGTGGCGTTGGCGAGCTTTTTGACGAAGACATCGTTAGAGCCATCATCCTATTGAGAGCTAATTCATTATCAAAGGGTTATTCAGGTGCAAGACTTGAAACTATAGAAACACTAGTTGCTATGCTAAACAAAGGCGTTACACCATGTATTCCTGAAAAGGGTTCACTAGGTGCATCAGGTGACTTAGCTCCTCTTGCTCACATGGTTCTACCTATGCTTGGTCTAGGCGAAGCTTTTTATGAAGGCAAGAAAATGACTGGCAAGGAAGCTATGGATAAGGCTGGTATCGAAACTATCGAATTAACTAGCAAGGAAGGTCTAGCTCTTATCAATGGTACTCAAGTTTTAACTGCTGTTGGCACATTAACTTTATATGATGCTATTAAGCTTTCAAAATTAGCTGACGTTGCTACATCTCTTACAATGGAAGCTATGGGCGGCATCATCGATGCATTCGATGAAAGAATCGCTGATGTTAGACGTCACCAAGGCATGTATGACACTGCATATAATGTTAGAGCGATTCTTGAAGGATCAAAAAATATTACTCGCCAAGGTGAATTAAGGGTACAAGACGCATACTCACTAAGATGTGTT
>ERZ1673750.1689-NODE-1689-length-10145-cov-6.418632_pt1 | contig 10145 bp, 7 predicted proteins | sample MGYA00580203_ERZ1673750 | MGnify/ENA primary metagenome ERZ1673750 (study PRJEB41218, sample SAMN15661763) | gut metagenome | host: Homo sapiens | place: Canada: London | collected 2015-08-20/2019-03-30 | study: EMG produced TPA metagenomics assembly of... | reverse complement strand
CAAGAGAAAACATTTATGCTGAACAAATTGCAAAGAAACAAATAACAATCAATCTTAATGAAACAGTTATAAGCTATTTTAAAGATCAAGCGAAAAGCACAGGCATACCATATCAAACTTTAATCAATTTATATCTTGAAGATTGTGTAGCAAACAATAAAAGCTTAAAAATGACTTGGAAGTAAATATTAAATTATAGAAAGAAGTAGGGGAGACTCTACTTCTTTTTTTCTTTATACTACTATTTAATTTATTATAAAAATTTTTGTATACATAGTTTCAATGAACAATCACTCTTTTAATGTGGTATAATATTATTAAGGATTTAATTTTAATATATAGAGGTGATTTTATGTTAATACTAGCCACTTATGATGTTGAAACTATGGATAGTGAAGGAAGAACTAGATTAAGAAGAGTAGCTAATGTATGTAAAGACTATGGGCAAAGAGTTCAAAATTCAGTTTTCGAATGTATTGTGACACCTGCCGAGTTCGAAGAACTTAAGCATAAATTAAAGAAAGAGATAGATGAAGAAAATGATAGCATAAGATTTTATCATCTTGGAAGCAATTGGAAAGCAAAAGTGGAAATGATGGGCAAGAAAACAAGCTTCAATCCAGAAGAAGATACGTTTATATTTTAGGAGGAAGAAATGAAATACGCACATATTGACCATAGTGCTGATCAAATTAAAATGCAAGAGCTTATAGATCACTTAAGCAATACTGCAGATAAAGCTAAATCATTAGCTAGTGAAATAGGATTAGGCAATATTATGTATCTTGTAGGTATACTTCATGATGCTGGCAAAGCTAGCGAAGCGTTTCAGCATAAAATAATAAATAACACAGATGAGAGAGTAAATCACTCATCAGCAGGAGCATTGTATTTATTATCTTTATATAATAAATGCGCTAAGCAAAGCTTATTCGATACAGATATATTACAAGAGTACTTTTATATCATGGTTTATGTTATAAGTGCTCACCATGGTTTATATGATATTCCTTATTATGATAATATCGATAATAATTTGTCAAACAGATTGAAAGATAGAATTAGATTTGATAAAAACGAAATGGAGTGTTTTAAAAAAGAAGTAGTTCCTTACATTGAAGAGCTCGAAGAAAAACTAAATTTAGATTTATTAGATATATTCAAGAAAGGATATTTTGAATATAAAAATTCTAAAGATAAAATAAAATATATTGATGATAAAGCTAATTATTATTATTTATCTTTATATATGAGACTATTCTTATCAATACTAAAAAATGCAGATATTGTTGACACTATAAATGCATATGATTTAATCATAGACGATAGCGTTACTTATGACGCTCAGAAAAAAGCTACAGTATATAGCGCAAATTTAAAAGAAAAATATGATAGTTTTCCTAAGCCAAAAAATGAACTTGATAGAGTAAAAAACGAATTAAAGCACATTATTGATGATAGGGGACGCGAAGATGAAAGCGGTATATACAAACTAGATCTTGCGACAGGAGCTGGAAAAACCTTATTAAGTATGCTATATGCTACAAATCAAATGAAGTTTAAATCAAAGAAGAGATTTTTCTACATAACTGCATTTTTATCTGTCTTAGAACAAAATGCAAATGAAATTAAAAACGTGCTGAAAGATAAGAGTTTACTAGAATACCACTCAAATATTGTTGATCAATCATCATTTAACAACGCTAATGATGAGAGCGCTGATGAGAGTAAAGATAAGATGTGTAGAGAATACTTAATACAGAGTTTTGATGCGCCTGTAGTTTTGACAACTTTAGTTCAATTTATAAACACTTTATTTAAAGGCAAGTCTGCAAATATCAGGAGATTCTCTTCGTTAATTAATTCTGTAATTATTCTTGATGAGGTTCAGTCTCTTCCTATAGAGATGACTTATTTATTTAATCTTGCGATGAACTTTATATCTTCAGTAATGAATGCTAATATAGTTTTATCAACAGCTACTCAGCCTAAGTACGATGAAAATAACATAAAATATAGAATTAACTATGCAGATAAAGCCAATCTTGCAAAACTTAGTCAGAATCAAATAAAACCTTTTAAAAGAACTAAGGTATATAATTTTAATGAAGGTAAAAAAAGCAGTTTAAAAGATATTAAATTAGAAATATTATCATATAAGAATGATTCATTTCTTACAATATTAAATACGAAAAAAGCAGCAAGAAAATTATATGAAATGCTAATTGAAGATACAGGAAATGCAGAGGACATATATTTATTAAATACAGATTTTTGTCCGGAACATAGAAAAGACATACTTGATGAAATAAAATTAAAACTTTCAGAAGGAACTGCTGTGAAGCTAGTGGCTACACAGCTTATAGAGGCGGGAGTAAATGTTGATTTTAAAAGACTTATTAGGTCCTATGCAGGCATTGACTCGCTTATACAAGCAATCGGGAGATGCAATAGATATGGCTTGCAAAAAGAAGGCATAGTGAAGCTAGTAAACATGGGTTTTGAAGAGAATCTAAATTATTTAGACTCTATTGGATATAAAAAAGACATCACTGAAATTATCCTCAATAATAAATCTGGTGAAATTGATATAGATGAACTAAATGATGAGTTTTTTGCGCGTTATTACACAAAGTACGAAAACTTAATGACATATCCTCTTGAAAAAGATATGCCAAGTGCTTTTGATTTGTTAAGTGATAATCTTGATAATATCAGTGGTAAATCAGAAGTTTTCCCTGTTTTAAGACAAAGTTTTAAAACAGCCTCTGATGAGATAAATTTAATTAAAAATAATACAAAAACTATGATAGTATGCTATAAAAATCTTAAGACAGGCAAATCAAACGAAGCAAAGTATGATGAATTAAAAGAACTTTTAGATAATAAAGATAATATTGTTTACAATATATCAAAGATAAAAAAACTTTTAAAAGAAATGCAAAGCTACACTATAAATGTATATGAAAACGATAAGCTAAATGATTTTGTTGATTTTTACATGGATGGAGATATACTTATGCTTAAGAAAGAATACTATGGTGATGATGGCTTCAACATAAATCAAGAAAAAAATAAAGAGCAAATGCCCTTTATTATAATGTAATAGTAAGTTTTTCAATCCGCGTAGTTATCACTACGATAAATATATTATATCATAAAGATGCTTATATATATTACTTAAATTGAAAATAATTAAAAAATAATTAAAAAATAATTAAAAAAAATACTTGACAAATTTAAAAGACGATAATATAATAATAAGTGAAGATAAAAAGAAGGAGGTAATACTATGGATGGTCCAAATGAAAAATCTAAATATTTTTACATTAGATTGACAGGAGATTATGGTTTAATAACATCACCTGAAACAAAGGGCGGCGGAGAAAAAGCAACGTATCCAGTTATAACTAAGCAAGCTGTCTTAGGTATACTTGATGCATGCTACTTTAAACCTGTACTTAAAAATGTTGTGGACGAAGTAAAAGTAATTAATCCAATAAGGACTCATACTATGGGAGTTAGAGTACCTAAAGATGATTACAAACAAGACAGAAGCAACATAACATACTTAGTCAACCCAGAGTATTTAATTAAATACCATTTTGAATGGAATTTATTTAGAGACGACTTGAAAAAAGACAGAAACATGAAAAAACATGAGGCAATTATGCAGCGCTCTATAGAAAGAGGTGGAAGGAGATCTATCTTTATTGGAGCAAGTGAGTGCCAAGGATATGTTAACGCTATTGCAGAAGAAGAGTACAGAAAAAAGCTAAGTTACTATGAAGGACAAACACTATCCTTTGGTCTAATGTTTAATAGTTTTAAATATCCAAATAAGCCTGGAGATAAACTTTACTCTTACTTTGGAAGTGTAATTATGAAAGACGGCGTAATTAAGTTTAAAGAACAAGAAAATTGTGAGGTTAAAAACGAACTTTCAACATATGATTTCAAATATCCAGAGCAAGAGCTTTCAGTTGATGAAGAATATGCAAAATTAGAAGGGAGATGATTAAATGACACTGATTAATTCGCTTGTAAAGACATACGATAAATCCCTAGAGGTGGGTTTAGTTGATGACTACAATGGCAGTGATGCAGTTATACTTCCTTTATATCATAACTCAGTTACATCTACAGGAGATAATATATTAAAAATAAGCATAGATAAAGATTCTAACTTTGTTAAAAGCTCATTTCTAGCTAAAGATGATAAAATAATCTTTCCAGTTAGCTTGGACTCAGTCAATAGAACTAGTAACTCTATGCCACACATGTTAGTAGATAACTGCTCGTATATTGCTTCTTATAATGAAAAAAGACATAAAGATTATCTGGATGCATTAAAGATTTGGGCAGATGAAGAAAAAGATGTTGAGGTAAAAGATTTTATTTCAATTATATATAAGTATATTGAAAGTGGAGAAGTTATAAATGAAGCTCTAAGATACGCTTTAGGTATTGACATTTTAAAATTAACTGATAAGGCCTCTATACTAGAATATACAATTATTAATGATAAAAATAAGGAAATAACAAAGAAACTTGAATTAGACAAGATATACTTAGAATTTGAAATAGTAAATCTTAAAAATCATGAAGATTATTCGGTAACAAAATATAAAAAACTACATCAAGTTCATATTAATAACGTCAGAAAATCTATAACAAAAAACGGAGTTTGTAATATAACAGGAAAAGAAGATTATATTGTTTATAAACACCGTGGTATTTTAGGTAACTCTAAACTAATTTCTTCAGTTAAACAATCTTATATAGGAAGATTTAAAGAAGGCAGTGATGTAATTAGTATAGGATATGAAACATCAGAAAAAGCCCATTTAATGCTTAAATATTTAATGGATAATAAAAATTCATCCAAATGGCTTGGCGGTCAGCAGTATATAGTTAACTGGTTTTCAGATGATGTTAAGAATGAAAAGAAGCTTTTTATTACATCTGCAAATCCAAATTTAGCGGGTATAGACGAGGCTGATGAGTTTGATATTGACAAGATTGAAACAAAAAATGATACAAAGGATACTTATAGAGCAGTATATAGCGAAAATAAAAAAGTTGCAGATTCTTTTATAACTGGTGTAAATACAGTACCTAAAGATTCAATATATAGTGCTTTGATAGTAGAAAAAGTAAATGATGGAAGATCATCAATTAGATACTTTAAAGAGCTTCAAACATCACAGCTATATAAAAATCTTGAAAAGTGGTCAAACACATACTATTATTATACACTTAACAGTAATGATAATTTAATTAAGAAGACACCTAGTATATTTTCAATACTAGATGCTGCTTATGGAACAGAAAGAGATAAAAAACTAGTTAATGATAATGATAGTTTTAAAAAAGATCAATTGCAAAAAATGATTATTTCAATTATCGAAGGCAAAGAGATGCCTAAAAATATAGTGAAAGCAATCGATATGAACATTAGAAAAAAATTAAATTATAAAAACACATGGAATATTTTACAATCAATAGCCCTTGCGGTTTTAAGAGATTCATCAAAGGAGGAGAATGAAGATATGTTAGATAGAGATAACTTAGATAGGTCCTACCTTTTTGGTAGACTTCTTGCCGTTTATGAAATGATTGAAAGATTAACTTTTGATGCGGACAAGAGCGGTAAAGATGAAGTTTCACTAAATAAAGACTCAATACGTATAACAAACTCAGATAGATACTGGACATCATTTACAAATAACCCAGCACATATCATGAAAGTATTAGATGATAAGACTAAAACTTACATGGATAAGCTAAAGACAAGTAAACCTGGCTTAGCGGTTTTGCTTGACAAAGAAAAAGCAGATATTATAATAAAACTGGCAGATAACCATATGAGCACAAAAAATGAAAACAAAACATTAAGCCACGAATTTTTATATGGTTACTACTTAGAAAAAAGTTATGGATTAAAAAATAAAGAAAATAATAATTAGGAGGAAGCAAAATGAGTAAGGTAATTGAAAAAAAGATTGACTTCATAATGACAATTGAAGTAAATAATGCAAATCCAAATGGAGACCCACTTGCGGGCAATATGCCAAGAACTGACTCTTTTGGTTATGGAGAAATTTCTGACGTTTGTATAAAAAGAAAGATAAGAAACAGAATGCAAGACAAAGGATACAACATTTTTGTAAAGAGCAATGAAAAATCAGATGACGGATTTACGTCACTTGAAAAAAGATACAGCAGCGTTGTAGATAAAAAGGCTACAGATGAAGAAGCATATAATTTATGCTGCGAAACATGGTTAGACGTTAGAAGCTTTGGACAAGTTATCACATATGATAAAAAAGCTGTCGGCATAAGAGGACCAGTTAGTATATCCATCGCAAAATCACTTGAACCAGTTGACATTACAACAATGCAAATAACTAAAAGTGTAAATAGTATGGAAAAAGAAGGTGGCGGAAAATCTTCAGATACTATGGGATCAAAGCATTATGTTAATCACGCTATATATGTAGTTAACGGCGCAGTAAATGTAAATTTTGCAAAGAAAAATAAATTTACCGATGATGATTTAGCCGTCCTAAAAGAATGTTTACAAGAGCTATTTATAAATGATTCTTCATCAGCTAGACCAGATGGATCAATGATAGTAAGAGATATTTACTGGTTTGTTCATGATTGCGAAATAGGCAATGTATCAAGCGGTAAAATAAAAGAATTACTAGAATATGACATACCTGAGCTAGATAATCAAGATTATAAGTCATACAAAATAAGACTCAATAAAGAAAAATTAAAAGAATACGAAGAAAAAGGATTAAAAGTAGAATATTTAACAGGTATATAAATTAGATATATGGATGAAGAAGACTATTTAAGCTTAAGTAGAATACAGCACTTCACATTTTGCAAGAGGCAGTGGGCCCTTCTAGAACTAGAACAAATTTGGCTTGAAAATAAAGACACAACACTTGGCAAACTTATACATGAAAACGTAGATGATCCATATTTTTTTGAAAAAAGAAAAGACAGAATATATGAAAGATCCTTACGTGTTAAGTCAGACGAACTAAAGATAGTTGGTGTCTGTGACCTGGTTATATATGAGAAAAATGAGAACGGAGTTGAGATAGAAAACTACAATGGATTGTGGCTACCTTATGTAGTTGAATATAAAAAAGGTAGAGCAAAAAAGACAAATGCAGATATTTATCAGCTAGTTGCAGAAATAATGTGTTTAGAAGAAATGCACAATATTAAACTAAAAAAGTCAGCACTTTACTATAAAAGCCCAAATAAAAGGTTGGAAATAGACATTACAGATGAGTTAAGGCAAGAAGTAAGAGATATAGTGGCACAAATGTATGAGATATATACTCAAAACAAGATTCCTAGAGCAAGTAAAAACATTAACTGCAAAAATTGTTCCTTATTTGATTATTGCATGCCAAAACTCACGAAAAAGAAAAAGAGTGTTATAAATTATATTGATAGGATAGTGATGGAAGAATGAGAAAGCTGTTAAACACACTATATATTACAAATGAAAATATTTATTTAGCGAAAGATGGAAGCAATATAGTAGTTAAAGATGAAGCCAATGGTAAAGTCTTCCAATCACCGATACAGAACTTTGAAAACATAGTATGCTTCAACTATGTTGGAGCAAGTCCTAAACTATTAGATATGTGCATAAAAAACAATGTCGGCATTAGTTTTTTAACACCAGGAGGATATTTTTGTGCAAGATTTTCAGGAAGAATCAATGGTAACGTATTACTAAGAAAAGAACAGTTTAGAATTTCGGAAAATGACGAGAGGTCGCTTTCGTACGCAAAGTCATTCGTGATAGGAAAACTGTATAATTCCATAAAAGTACTTGACAGATACCTTAGAGATTATAAAGATACAATTTATAAAGAAGAAGTAGAGGAATCCATAAGCAAGTTAAAAGAAAGTAAAATAAACGCATTCAATGCACAAGACTACACCGAACTCTTGGGCATAGAGGGAGATGCAGCAAGAGAATATTTTAAAAACTTTGACTACCTTATATTAAAAGGTAAAGATTACTTTAAATTTACAGATAGAAACAGAAGGCCACCAAAAGACCCTGTAAATGCAATGCTTTCATTTTCTTATGGAATGCTCAGAGTACTAGTGCAAAACGCATTGGAAACAGTAGGCCTTGATCCATACGTTGGTTTTTATCATAAAGATAGACCTGGAAGGCAATCATTAGCACTTGATCTATCAGAAGAGATGAGAGCATACATGGCAGATAGATTTGTATTAAGCTTAATAAACAAATCTCAAGTCGAAGAAAAAGATTTTATTGCAAAAGATAATGCTTCATATGAATTTACAGAAGAAGGTAAAAAGAAATATCTAGATTTATGGAACAAAAGATTACAAGATACAATTACACACCCATTTCTAGAAGAAAAAGTAGAAGTCGGATTGTTACCATATGTACAAGCTATGCTTTTAGCTAGAACTATAAGAGGAGACCTTGAGGCCTATCCTCCATTTATAATAACTTAGTGCGAACCTTAAATGAACATAAAATTCAATAAGATTCGCAGAAAAAAATGCTTAAATATAAGTAAAAAAAGTGCATAAAATAAAAATTATGCACATATAAACACTAAATGTATGACAAAGATAAAAAATTTTAGTACATTTAGCTGTCGCGCCCCTCATGGGCGCGTGGATTGAAATTTGGCACTTAGCCAATAATACTTCCGCTTCTTCCTGGTCGCGCCCCTCATGGGCGCGTGGATTGAAATAACTTGGCTACAGTATCGAAGAATGTATCGAAGCAGGTCGCGCCCCTCATGGGCGCGTGGATTGAAATAAAGTATGGCTTACAGATGTTGAGAGCGGAATATGCGTCGCGCCCCTCATGGGCGCGTGGATTGAAATTACAATAAGTATCATGTCATCCATATATCTGACATGTCGCGCCCCTCATGGGCGCGTGGATTGAAATTACATAATCAAGCTGTATTTTTTTATTAAAAAGCGGTCGCGCCCCTCATGGGCGCGTGGATTGAAATAAGCGTAAGCGGCGTTGATATATCTAGATCAAAAACAAAAGTCGCGCCCCTCATGGGCGCGTGGATTGAAATAATTCTAGTTGTTTTATATTGTTTGTTGTAAGGCAGTCGCGCCCCTCATGGGCGCGTGGATTGAAATTTCTCTGTATCTTTGATATAGTCTAAACTTGAATATGGTCGCGCCCCTCATGGGCGCGTGGATTGAAATTCCACTTTTTAAGTTTCCGATATACACTCCATCTCTGGTCGCGCCCCTCATGGGCGCGTGGATTGAAATGTTTGGAATCCTCATTCCTTGTTTTTTTGTATCTGTCGCGCCCCTCATGGGCGCGTGGATTGAAATAATAGCTTGGCAGAATGGGGAAAACCAAAAAGGAGTCGCGCCCCTCATGGGCGCGTGGATTGAAATACAAATGCAGACGCTGGAACTACAGAAAAGATAGTGTCGCGCCCCTCATGGGCGCGTGGATTGAAATTACATAGCTTGTAGATTTCATCAAAGCAACATCGCCAGTCGCGCCCCTCATGGGCGCGTGGATTGAAATATTACATATCAAGTCCTGTCAAATCGTTTAATTTAGTCGCGCCCCTCATGGGCGCGTGGATTGAAATAGCTATGTCGTGTAAAGCATAAGTTACAAGCTCATGTCGCGCCCCTCATGGGCGCGTGGATTGCAATAATCAAGCCTTTTGCAAGTTTGTAACCTGATCTAATGTCGCGCCCCTCATGGGCGCGTGGATTGAAATACTTCTTTCTATGGAGTTACTAAGCAAATTGACTTGTCGCGCCCCTCATGGGCGCGTGGATTGAAATTTTGTCTTTGCCCTATAAAATAAGATAAAGACTAATGTCGCGCCCCTCATGGGCGCGTGGATTGAAATATTTTTTCTAGTAGAAACAGAAGACGCAAATTTATTGGTCGCGCCCCTCATGGGCGCGTGGATTGAAATACCGAGTGAATCTTTGACAAGCTTAGCAATAGCGCCGTCGCGCCCCTCATGGGCGCGTGGATTGAAATTATATAAAACTTACGAGGACCTTGTCCTACGTCTACGTCGCGCCCCTCATGGGCGCGTGGATTGAAATTTTAAATTTCT
>ERZ1673750.1687-NODE-1687-length-10151-cov-4.898970_pt1 | contig 10151 bp, 8 predicted proteins | sample MGYA00580203_ERZ1673750 | MGnify/ENA primary metagenome ERZ1673750 (study PRJEB41218, sample SAMN15661763) | gut metagenome | host: Homo sapiens | place: Canada: London | collected 2015-08-20/2019-03-30 | study: EMG produced TPA metagenomics assembly of... | reverse complement strand
TTCTTCCCTTTTTTCCACTTCACCGGAGGGCACTTCATTAAATTCTTTTAATTCATCCAAGTATGGAAATTGTTCTGCTAAAATTTCTTCATCTCCGGGATCGTATAAAATCCCTTTATCCATGCGTTCTCTCTCTGTCATAAGCTTCTTCTCCTCTCTTACTTTTCTATTTCTTTTACTGCTTCTACTGCCTTTTGAAGCTGTGTATCCTCTTCATAAGTAAGCACTGTCTTCTTTTGTAATTCTTCTGCCAGTTCTGCTTCGATATCCGGCTGAATTCCTGTACCATGAATACATCTTCCATTTGGAGTGTAATATTTTGCAGTAGTGGTCTTTACTGCGCTTCCGTCTGTAAGAGGAATAAGACTCTGTACAATTCCCTTTCCAAAAGTTGTGGTTCCCACAATCGTTCCCACGCCATAATCCTGTATTGCTCCTGCAAAGATTTCAGATGCACTGGCGCTGTTTCCATTTACAAGAACTACCAGCGGAATATCCAATTCACTTTTTCCGTCTGAATGAACTTCTTCTCTCTTTCCGTCTTTGTCCTCTGTATATACAATCAATCCTTCCGGTAAAATATCATTTAAAATACTGCATACAGATGTCAAAAGTCCTCCGGGATTGTTTCTTACGTCTACAATAAGACGCTCCATTCCCTGATTTTTCAAATCTTCAAAGGCTTCTAAATACTGGCTTTCCGTCTGCTCTGTAAATTCATATAATAAAATATAGCCTACATTGTCCTCCAGCATCTTATGCTCCACAACGGGAATATTCACTTCTTCCAAAGGAACGTCAAATTCCAGATAATCATTTTCTCCTTCTCTTGCCACTGTCAAATGTGCAACTTCCCCTTCTGAGGTCTTCACCTTTTCCACCACTTCTGAAAGCTCCATACCTGCAATGTCTTCATTGTTTACTTTGAGTAAAATATCATCCGGCAAAAGTCCTGCCTTTGCCCCCGGAGCTCCCTCATAACATCTTACCAGCTTTACCATACCTGTTTCCATGTCCATCTGCATCACAACGCCAATTCCTTTATACAGACCTGTTGTTTCTGTATTTAATTCTTCATATTCTTCCTTGGTGTAATATGCAGAATAGGGATCTCCCAGACTTGCCATCATTCCCTTATACATACCGGTTTCCATAAAATCCTTGTCAATTTCACCGGTAAATTCATCATCAATAATTTTTTCCAGTACCTTTGCTTTTTCCACAAAATCCTGATTTACAGCTTTGTCTTCTGCACTTTTTTCCTGTGCATAATCATAAATTTTTAATCCTGCACCGCCTACAACAAGTGTCAGTACAATTCCTAAAAGAAAACCCTTTATAAACTTTTTTCTTCCCATTTTTCTGCTCCTTAAAATGCCATTTTGGATAAAGAAAGAGGACTGCATTGACAGCCCCCTTTATCTTATAAATAATTCATAGGATTTACATATACTCCATTTTTCATAACACCGAAATGAAGATGCGGTCCTGTTGAATATCCTGTTGAACCTACTGCCGCAATCTGCTGACCGGCGCTTACCTTCTGTCCGACCTTTACATAACGTGCAGATGCGTGCATATAGACTGTATGAAAACCATTTCCGTGGTCTATGGTTACATAGTTTCCTGCTGACTCTGAATATGTAGAAACCGTTACCGTACCTGCTGCTGCGGCTACAATAGGAGAACCGTTGCTTGCTCCGATATCAATTCCCTTGTGATTACTGGAAGCTCCTGCCGTTGGTGAATTTCTGTCTCCAAAAGGACTGGTTACATTATGAGAAGACGGACAAGGCCATGTAAACTGTGGAGAACCACTGTTCTCAGACTGACTGTTATCCGGTTTTTCCTCCGGCTTTGTCTCCGGCTGTGTATTCGGTTTCTCTTCCGGCTTTGCTTCTGGTTTTGACTCTGGCTGCTCTGTCTTATTTGCATCAGAGTTTGTGCTTTCATTGGAAGGAGAAGAGCTTTCCTGTCCTCCTGCGCTTTGCACTTCCTCTTTCATCTGCTTCAAAATCTCATTCTGAATTGCCAGTTCACCCTCTAAGTCAGACTGTTCCATTACCGCAGCGTCAATACCCGCTTCAAACTTTGTAATTTCTTCCTGCTTTTTGCTGATAGAAGTTTCGATATTACTCTTTTCTTCCTCAGCAGATTGTTTGTATTCTTCTAAGTCTGACTTTTCTTTCTTTAAGTCCTTTTCCAGATTTTCGATTTTCTTACAGGTCTTTTTATATTCTTCTAATTGTTTTCGGTCATAAGAAGTAAGCTGTCTGAAATTTTCTGTTCGGCTCAAAGCCTCTGCAAAATCATCTGCTCCCAGAATAACAGAAATCATTGAAATATTTCCTGCCTCATAAAGATATTGTATTCTCTTTTTCATATCTTCATACTGGATTGCTTCTTTTTCTTTTGCTTTTTCCAGCTCTGCACTGTTTTTTTCGATTTCAGCATTCTTATCTTCAATCTGTCCTGTTAAAGTATCCAGATTTTCCTGTGCTTTGGCATACTTTTCATCTAATTTCTTAATAGCGGACAGCACATTGTCCTTCTGCTGCTGCAAAGAGCTTACCTGCTGTTCTTTATCTTCTATCTGACTTTCCAGCTCTGTTTTCTTCTTATTGACTTCCGTTTCATTTGCTGCCGATACGGAAAGTACATTGGAAATTGCCAGACAGCCTGCCAGCAGCATTGCAGTTTTCTTGTTCTTTAATTTCATGCGTCTCTCCCTGTCTTATACCTTCAAGTGCTTTCTAAGGGAAACAATACTTCCGATTAAACCGATGCCAATACCCAGTCCTACGCCGACCGGCAGTAAGAAACGGAATACTTCCCAAACATCCAGAAATTGAAGAAATCCACCCAGAATATTAAATCTGGTAATTACATATTCTACTGCTTTTTCATAAATCATGTATAAAATACCCATTGGAAGCGCCGCACCGATAGTACCTAAAAGGATACCTTCAATGATAAACGGCACTCTGACGAAAAAGTCTGTTGCTCCGATGAGCTTCATAATACCAATTTCTTCCTGACGGATGGAAATACCCATTGTAATGGTATTATTGATAAGGAAGAATGCCACTACCAGAAGAATTAAAATAATGACAATGGATACGTATCCCACCAGTTTATTAAAAGTAGACAACATATCTGCCGCTTCTTTTGACTGTTTTACTTCTCGAACGCCCTCCAGACCTTCAATGTGCTTTACAAGGTCTGCCTGACTTTCCACTTCCTTCAGATATACATCAAAGCGTGCGGAGTTTGCCAGCGGATTATCCTGATCCTTAAATCCTTCTGCCATATCTTCATCTCCGCCTAAGTATACTTCACTGAATTCATCCCAAGCTACGTCTGCAGAAATATATTTTACGTCAGCAACCTCCGGCTGTTTCTTAATATCCGCTCCGATTTGGTCAATTTCTTCCTGTTTAATACCTTTATCAAAATATACGACAACTGCCACGCCTTCCTCCGCAGTATCTACAATATAGCGGAAGTTCATAATAATGGAAAGGAACAAACCGAATAAAAAGATACATGCTGACATAGTTGCAATGGACGCCAGAGAAAATCGCAGGTTTCTCCAGATATTTTTAAATCCCTGTTTTAATACATAAGCAATCGTACTAATTCTCATTCAGATATTCACCTTCTTGTTCATCACTTACAATGACGCCTTTCTTCATGGTAATTACACGCTTTTTAAACGCATTTACGATTTCTCTGTTATGTGTAACCACCAGAACCGTTGTGCCTCTTTCGTTGATTTCCTCTAAGAGCTTCATAATTTCAAAGGAGTTCTTAGGATCCAAGTTTCCTGTGGGCTCATCCGCCAGCAGGATACTCGGTCTGTTTACCAACGCTCTTGCGAGGGCAACTCTCTGCTGTTCTCCACCAGAGAGCTGGTCAGGCTTTGATTTATACTTTTCTGCTAACCCTACTAATGTGAGCATTTCCGGTACTCGTTTTTTAATAATACGAGTCGGGCGCTGAATAACACGCTGAGCAAAAGCTACGTTTTCATATACATTTCTATCCTTTAAAAGACGAAAATCCTGAAATACAACACCAATTCCCCTGCGGTATTTCGCTACTTTTCTGCGTTTCAGTTTATTGAGAACCTGTCCGTTTACTGTAATCGTTCCGCTTGTAGGATCCAGTTCCTTTAACAGCAGTTTGATAAGAGTTGATTTTCCGGAACCGCTGTTTCCTACGATAAATACGAATTCACCCTTATCCACGTGAAGTGTCATGTTGTCAATGGCCGGCTGGCCCTTGCTGTATGATTTACTCACGTTTTTTAAATCAATCATAATAACCTCCTGTTTTTCTGTTCCTTAGTAATCAAGTGTTTCCATGTACTTCATATACTTTACTACCATCAATGCAATTTTAAAGGTAATTGCATCTTCAAAAACTCTCAGGTCAAGTCCTGTGCTTTTCTGAAGCTTATCCAGACGATATACCAGCGTATTTCTGTGAATGTAAAGCTGTCTGGAGGTTTCTGAAACATTCAAGCTGTTTTCAAAGAATTTGTTAATTGTAGTAAGCATCTCCTCATCAAAATCATCGGGAGAATGTGTATCAAAAATTTCCCGAATAAACATTTTGCAAAGAGGGATAGGAAGCTGATAAATAAGTCTTCCAATTCCCAGAGAACTGTACGCAATTACATCTCTCTCCCCAAAGAAAATCTTGCCTACATCAAGAGCCATCTTTGCTTCCTTATAAGAGCGTGAAACCTCTTTCAATTCTTTTACAATGGTTCCATAAGCAATATGTGTTGTACCGTCTTTCTCCACGCCCAGAGCAGCCAGAATATTGTTGGCTGTCTTTTCCAACTGGGGATATCCGTCAGACGGAGCTAATTCCTTGACAATAATAATATTTTTCTCGTCTACCGCTGTGACAAAATCTCCGGGTTTTCCTCCCAGAAGTTTTTTGATATTTTCCAGAGAACCGTAGTCCTTGTCCTGACTGCTCTCCAGTATATATACAACCCTGCGTACATCTACCTCAATGTGAAGCTTTTTTGCACGATTATGGATATCTACCAAAAGCAGATTGTCCAACAAAAGATTTTTAATAAAGTTATCCTTATTAAATCTCTCCTTATATGCGGTAAGCAAGCCCTGAATTTGGAATACAACCAGCTTTCCCAATGTATAAACATCGTCCCCTGCGCTGCTTACGACCAAAACATATTCTAACTGATGGTCATCATATATTTTAAAATACTGATTTCCTTTTACCACCTGACTGTCTGCCTGAGAATTGGCAAATGCGCTTACTTCCTCCTGTCCGCATACGCTGCCGGAAAAAGTAGTTGCTAAAACCTTTCCTTCCATATCTGTTACACAAAAATCACTTCTGGATATTCCTTTTAAACCATCCAGTGTATTTTGCAGTATCTGATTTGATATCATGTTTTCTCCTTCTTTCATCATATAGTTATTTCGGTGTTACATCTCCCATAAAAACCCTACTATATATACTAATACAAAATCAAAAAAAAGGAAAGAGAAAATGCAATATATTACATCTTTTTTTCAAAAATGTAACAATTTATTCACATTTTCTCCATGTCCTCATTGTACTTTGATACCATTTTTTTGAAATTGTTCTTTTCCATAAAGCGGTTGAGCCAGCTTGGTTTTTTGCCTCCCTCACGGAAAATATCAAGGCAGCTTCCCAGACTGAACCAGAGCTTTGTATTGATTTTTTTCGATGTCTTTTTACAAACCGCTCCAAATCATATACTCTGGAACAGCTTAGAACTGCCTGAGGGTTCCACATATTGATTTCGTTAATCACCTTGTCCACCTGGTCGTCCTCATCGCCCATGAGAAAGTCCTTGCCAAGTATGACAATATCCGGATATTTTTCCTGAAGATATCCATATAATTTTTCTGTGTCCTCTTCGTTTTCTCCTAAAAGAAAAATTTCGTTCTTATAATGGTTCAGCAGCCAGAATACCGTTCCGAAAAAGCCATGCTCCGAAATATCATTTTCCCATTCCTTGTCCTCAAGTCCTGCTGCCTTTACGATTTCGGGCTCATCTGCCACTGCTTTATCCAGCGTTTCTATATACTCTTTTAATTCTTCATCCTGCTGAGCTGCCAGCAAGAGGTTCATGGTAAGCACTCCGTAAGTAGCCAGCGTTTCCTGATACCACTGCTGGTTAATGCTTTCCATAACATCCTCTGCATAACACTTCTCAACAGAAATTCCCATAATTTCTATTTTTTCGCTCATTACTATCCTCTGGGGATTTATCCCGAATATAAGTATTTTTAAACATATTATACTAATATAGCAGAAGTTTTTTTAATTATCAAGTGTTTTTTTCTAATTGCTTTATCAGATATCGGCCTACCACAGGAGAAAATCCGGAAATATCCCGTATATAGGCAAAATCCTTGCCAAAAATCTTTTTCTCCGCCTGTAAGTCCTTTTCCTCTCCTGCAAAAACGCCCAAGACACAGACTCCCTGATTGCGAAGCTTCCGCACTGCAAATCCCGTATCCTTTATAGCGTAATCCCCGTGATAAGGCTTTGGATTTCTGGCATTGGGCCGATTTAAAATAACATCATAAGGCTTTCCGTCACTTAACACAATCAGAATTTTATGCTCCTCTTCCCTTTGCAGCAAATCATATTCCACCGCCTTAACAGCAAGTCCGTCTCTGTTGTTGGAAGAAGTCACATATTCAAAAATATTGCTGTTTTCTGTTCTGTCTGCGTCATAATCCCGAAAATTATGCAGCACCGTATAATCCCAAAAAGTACAGAAGCTGGTTACTCTGTGGGGAATACCCACGTTGCTTAACGCCTCGCTTAAAATATATGCCTGAATGGCAACCTGTCCCTGTCTGGAGCGCTGAGAACCGCTGGCATCAATTAAAACATCTACCACGAAGCTACTGCTGTCTTCGTAAAGCTCCCGTTTAAAAACCTGCACATTTCCCGTTCTCCCAATACGCCACAGTCTTTTAGGAAGCAGAGTTCCTCTGTCTGCCAAAGTTTCCTCTTTTTCCTCTCTCATGGTAAGAGTCTTTTTCAGCATATCGGTGAGAAGACGAATATTATTTTTAACCACTCTGTGATTATCATGATATTCATAAAGGTTCTTGCTTCTTTGTTTTCTGGCATACTCGTACTGATAATTCCGCATCACCGGCTCTTTTAAAATTCCTTTTGTAAAATAAAGGCTGCAGTCGCTGTGTATACCCCGACACACAAGAGCATTGATTTTCTTTTCCTCACCCTCTGTAAGATAAGTCTTTCCGTAGTTTCTCTCCACATAGGAATACATCTTTTCCAGCGCTTTTTCATCCACCACTAAAATCCGTTTAGTGGTTTCCTCTGTATTTTTCTCCTGCTCCTCTTTTGTTTCTGTCTCTCTGGTATCCAGGTTTGTCATATTTTCCGTAACCTTATCCAGATAGGTTTCCAGTGTGCTTTCCAACGCCTCTTCTTCCAGAAAGTCTTCCCACGAAAATTCTGCCAGTTCCTCCAAGGTTACAGACAGAACTTTTTCTAAATCTCCCTGATTACGCTCAAAATAGGGGTCAATCAGCTCATTGTACAGCTTGTCCGTTGTCTGAATAAGCTCCATGGTATCCTGTGCCTCGGAAAGCTCCTGTACCATGTCCATAAAGTGACGCTGTCTTGCTTCTACCGCTCCCTTTCCGTTTAAAATTTCACGAAACAGAGCTATTTTCAGCTTTCCTGCCGGATTTCCCGTTAATTTATGAAAATCCATATCCAGAATGTCCTCACAGGCACGTCTTCGGATATTGGAAACACCTTCCCTCTCTGCTATAATCTTCCCGGAAACCGCAAATTCAATGCAAAGCTGTGCCAAATCCATAAGCGGCGCTTCCATTGCATGAAGGTAAATCTTTTTCACCAGATAAAGCGAATATTCCTCTCTGTTAAAATATCGTGCAAAAGCGCCCTGCTTAATTCCATCATACAGCGCAACATATTTAGATTTTGCAAAAGCCGCTAAATCAGGCTTAAATTCCAGAGAATAATCACCGCTGACCGTCCACATCAGATTTTTTATTCTGTTTTCCAGTTCAAATTCTTCCATAATAACCTCTACTTCTCAAACACATCCTGCGGCGTCCATGTATCAGGAATTCTGGTAAGCACAACATCCTGTACAATTTCTTTTTCAAAAATATCAAAGCACTTATTTACCACGCCAATCTGTACCGCAAGCCTTGGCTTTAAGCCTCTCTGTATCGTCTTTAACGCGCCTAAAATGCCTCGAAGATCCAGAGCCTTGGTGCTGATTTCACCGTTTTGTGCCTTTAACTGTAAATCCATGAAAAGTCCAATCCACTGTTTCTTTGCGTTTTCCTTTAATGCGGGAAATTTAGAAGATAAGATATAATCCAGCGTCTCCTCATCCTGCGGCGGCATATCAATTACCATAAAACGGGAAACAAGAGCTTCGTTTAACTCTTTTGTGCCTGCATAACCGTAGTTCATGGTCCCGATAAATCTGGCTGCTTCGTGCATATCAATTTTATCATATCCCGGAACATCAATGCTTCTTCTGTAATCCAAAGAGGCGTGAAGTACAGATACCGCATCATTTTTTGCCATATTGATTTCATCTAAAATTCCAAAGCCGCCATACTGAGCACATCGATAAATACTTCCTTTGCGAAGCTGTACTTCATTATTCACAAAAGTATCTGTGCCAATTAAATCACCACTGTCTGTATTCACATGAAAAGATACATTATACACAGGACGTCCGAAAATCCATGCCAGATTTTCTGCCAAAACGTTCTTTCCCGTTGCTTTTGCTCCTGTAAGCAGAAGATTTTCTCCCTGAAGAAGGGCTGCAATGCCCATTTCCAACACTTCCCTGCCATAAAAATACATATCAGGACAGCTTACTCTGCCCTGCTCACCGTCCTCCACAGAATACTTACAGCGAAACTCCTCCACACCTTCTATCAGTCCCTTATCCACCTGCTGTTCCCTTAAAAACTCCAATTCCTTCATACACTAATTCCTCTTTCTATCTTTCCTTATTCAATCATTACGTTTCTCTCTCAATCTCCCCCTGCATTTGCCGGAGAAATCCCAAACCTTCCACATATATAAAAGGAAGTTATTACACTAAGCGTAAAATATATCAATGTTCTCGATACGCACTTAGTAGAAATAACTCCCTTATCCTTTATACTTCAAATAATAAATCACCATAAGACGGCATTGGCCAAATCTCTTTATCCACAATCATTTCCAGCTCATCTACCGGTTTTCTCAATGCTTCCATAGCCGGAATTACCTGCTGGCGATAATAGAACGCTTTCTCTTTTCCGTCCTCCATAGCCGCTGCTGACTCTGTTACCTCTTTCAGATGATTTAAGGCATTTTTTGTTTCTTTTAAAAGTGCAGATGTTTCGCTTAATAAATCAGTCTGTACCTCCACCTCTAAAATCCCTGCTGCAACTACTGCATTAATGGAGTCTGCAAGCTGTTTTGTATACTTAATCACCGTAGGAATAATCTGCTTTCCGGCAATATCCAGCATGGTTCTTGCTTCAATGTTAATTGCTTTTGCATAAGCTTCATATTTGATTTCTTTTCTTGACTCTAATTCTGCTTTTGTAAAGACACCGAATTCTTCAAAAAGCTCTACGGTCTTTTCGCTGGTAAGTGTTTCGATGGTCTCTACCATACAGCTGAGGTTTGGAAGTCCTCTCTTTTCGGCTTCCTCTACCCATTCCTGTGAATAGCCGTTTCCGTTAAACACAATGCGCTGATGCTCTGTAAAGTTCTTTTTCATTAAATCATGAACCGCTACGTCAAAGTCCTCTGCGCTTTCCAGAACATCACAGGCTTCTTTAAATGCCTGAGCTACAATGGTATTCAACACCACATTCGCCGGTGCAATAGAGTCTCTGGAGCCCACCATACGGAATTCAAATTTATTTCCTGTAAAAGCAAATGGTGAGGTTCTGTTTCTGTCCGTTGTGTCACGCATAAATTCAGGAATTGCCTTTACACCTGTTTCCAGCTTTTCCATTCCGATACTGTGATTTGCCATACCCGTAGTAATTAACTGGTTCATAACATCGGTAAGCTGGTCTCCCAGAAATACGGAAATAATT
>ERZ1673750.1686-NODE-1686-length-10154-cov-5.958709_pt1 | contig 10154 bp, 12 predicted proteins | sample MGYA00580203_ERZ1673750 | MGnify/ENA primary metagenome ERZ1673750 (study PRJEB41218, sample SAMN15661763) | gut metagenome | host: Homo sapiens | place: Canada: London | collected 2015-08-20/2019-03-30 | study: EMG produced TPA metagenomics assembly of... | reverse complement strand
GATTTGAACCAACGACCTTCGGGTTATGAGCCCGACGAGCTACCAGACTGCTCCACTCCGCGATATTAAATTGGCTCTCGTTTGAGTGCTTATTTATTATAAGCGACTTTGAGTAAAAAAGCAAGCATTTTCTCTTTTAAACAGTTACAACAATAAAAAGATTCCTAATAAAAAAACTATTTATTATGACCATTATCGATTCGTCCAGCGTCCAAAAGCCGCAAAGCCAGCGTTTTCCTTGTGGAGCGGCACTTCCTTTTCAAAAGCTTTGCCGTTTTTCCAATGGGACCCGCATGTGGAACACCTATTCAATCGGGTAAAGCGAACGCGGTGGACAATCCAGAGACGGCTGCCGGGCATTGCCTATCCTATGTTCACCGTGGCGCCGCGAGAGAGTTGCCATCTTGCCTCGCGGCGCTCCCGCTGTTGGTTTAAAAATTGCCAAGGCTCTGCACATAGGCATGCATTTCATTGCGGGATTGAATTGTATGCGTGTGTGCCAAAATTTCCGCCTGCTTTTCCTTGGTCTGTTTTGAAAAATATTCCATTGCGCGGGGGTTTTGCGCGAGTGCCATTCCAAATCCCAACGGTAGTTCCTCCATAGGGGCTCCTCCTTATCACTTTTTTTGCGCCAACCGATTGATACAATTGTGAAAATCCTCCGGCGTCCGAATGCTTTCCAGCAGTAGTTTTTGCTGCGTTTCCTCCGGGAGGGAGTCAAACAGCTCACGCTCCTGGATATTTTCATGAAAAATAGTCGCCAAGGCAAGCGGCAGCCCGGAATAATTAGCATATTCCATACGCAACCTCCTTTTTAGTTCCATGATCGTGATCTGATACAATCCATAGTATACAATTTTCTTTGTGTATTTATCCATGCCAGCGTGTTTTAACAGGTGGAAAATTTCGTCGGAGTCAGAAGATAACCGTGGAAAACCGTTCAGAAAGATAAAAGAAAATATTTCAAAAAAATGTATTGACTTTCTCAGTGAAATCGGATATTATAGTTAAGCGCTTAACGCGCTGAAATCGGCCAAGCGTGATAGAAATGATCCATTAGCTCAGCTGGCAGAGCACTTGACTTTTAATCAAGGTGTCCGGAGTTCGAATCTCCGATGGATCACCAAAAGAACGCAGAAACAAGGTTTTTCTTGTATCTGCGTTCTTTTTCTATCTCTGCATGAGGTTGTCAAGCGGGCTGTAAGAATGAAAATTGACTGCCAATTTGGAAGGAATCAAGTGGACATACCGCTTGACCATTTCAAGCGACGTATGGCCAAGAATTTGCTGGAGGCTGTAAATGTCCCCGCCGTTCTCCAAGTACCTAGTTGCGAAGGTGTGGCGCAAAAGGTGAGGCTTCAAACGGGGGATATTTGCCCTTCTTTTCAGCTTGCGGAACAGGTCTTTCACAGCGTCCTGTTTCAAGGGAATCAAGGTGTCTGTTACGAATAAAGGCGTGCGATCCGGCAGGGGAGGCAGGCGGGAGAGATACCGAAGCAGGGCACGCTTGCTCTGCAAACCAATTGGAACCATGCGCTGCTTGTTCCCCTTGCCGTTGACGATCAGATAGCCTTCTGGAATATGAATGCGGCCCGGCTCCAGTGTCACAACCTCATTGAGCCGCAAGCCGCTGTCCAGCATCAAAGCACAGATACAGTAATTCCGACAACCTATGAAGGTGTGAAGATCGAAGCAGGAAAACAGACGCTTCACTTCATCATCCGTCAGAACGTCGATCGTTTTCCGCTGCGCCTTTGGGAGTTTGAACCGCTCCGGGAGGTTTTCGTTTAAATAGCCCTCTGTGTAGCACCATGTCAAGAAAGCGCGCAGAGCCCGGATATATGTCTGTATCGTTGTAGTGGTGATTTCCTGGCCTTTCAGATGCAGATAATACCCTTTGCAATCCGAAAGGGAAAGGCCCTCTACGGGCCTTGTAGCGTCTCCTATGTAGCTTGCAAAGAAACCGAGACAACGTTTGTAATAGATGACTGTGTTCGGAGAATTGCCCCGTATCTGCTGCTCTATCAAGAAATCCTCTATGGCGTTCTGCAAGGTCAAAAAATCACCTCCTATTCGATCTCCGTAAAGTCAAGCTGTTTCCCCTGTGTTTCGGTGGGGGATGAATCTTCTGCAAAGATATCAAATTCAGGAAGAGCTTCCACAAGAGAGTTTTCCGCAAGCTCTTTCAAAGTTTCGTAATCGGAATATTCCTTCATAGGTTGATGAAATTCTCTGTACTTACCATCTTCATCAATCCAGTGATAAACGACAAAGGAAATCCGGCGCGCCAACTGATCGATGGTATCTAAATGCCGGTTATCCTGCACCATGTTTTCATACACACGTTCAGGAGGCAAAACAGAAGTAATGTGAACCTCATTCCAAAGCGCGTAAATATTCGAGTAACGGCAGGGAACCTGAATTTTGTAATGGTCGATCAAATTGAGAAATAAAGAAAATCTCATTTGCCCTCTGAACTCATCCATGAATAAAATGGGTTCGCCATTGTATTTATCAAAACCATGGTCATAGTCTGTGAGCATATATACCTGATCTTCTCCATACTGCTCAGAAAGCTTTACCAATGTATAGCTTTTTCCTGAGCCGGAAAGGCCAACATGCCAATAGACTGCAACATCTCTCTGCAATGGCGTGCTTGAAAAGCGACGGCGGTAATATGCATCCCGTATCATTTTTTCATAGCGGCGATAAGAAAAAGACATGTCCATGATATCATTTGGTGTTTTACCTTCCTGAATCAAATCTTCTATGACTTCAAAATCTTTTCTTGCACCTTGGTTTCCTTTGATCTCTCCATAGCGAGCAGTATAAAGAATCATTTCTCCTTTTTCTTCCCACTTGCCACGCTTGTTAATATAGTCCTCTGCTTGTTCCTTGCTTCCTTTTGTAGGTTCGATATGCATACCGGGAAATAACTTCTGAACTATGGTAAAACGCATTGCTTTCGTATCTTCAAAAACAGCATGACAATGTTTAAGGCCGTCTGCCGAGATACAATAAGTAACCGCACAACTTCTTTGTGGATTGCCATCTATCCAGCAATCTTTCATGCGTTCAACAATTTCATCAGGAGCACCAGAAAAACCATGTTCTTCGGGATTGTTGAACACACAGAACCATGAACGGGAAACAGAATCATTCTTCATTTTTGACCTCCTTTCAACGGAAATTTTGTAACGAAGTTAAATTTGATATTTGTAACAAAGTAAATACCTTAGTATTTAATTTTAATAAAATAACCTTGTATCTATAGGGATTCCTTTGTAACGAAGTTAATGAATCAAATATTTTGTAACGAAGTTGTAACAAGGGGCTGTTACAAAAAAAGTAGGCCTCAAAGAACGTAGCTACGACGTTTCAAAAAATTTGTAACATGTAACGAAGTTGGGGGTAATACTAACCCCAACTTCTGACCCGGCGCGGGCCGCCCGGGGCGCGCAATGCGCGCCGCCGAAGCGGGCCCCCGCCGCATTGCCCCATCAGTCCACAACATTCCTGCCATAGCAGACCATAACAGCATCACACGAACAGTCACATTCAGAGGATGGGAATAGTTCTTCAATATGTTCGATAATAGAATTTAAGTGGAACGACAAGGATTCATCACGATTAATAACAGCAAAAGTATCCAAAAGCATGAAAACAAAACCCTCAATCAAAGCATAGTCCTCAGGATATTTCCGAACAATAAATTTACGGCTAAGTTTCTCTTCAAACATATATATCAATCTCCTTGTTTTTTTGAAATACTGTGTGCATTTAGAACCCTGTTTTCGGGCATAGGAAGGTAATTACATTGCCATGGTCATTTTGATGGTTGGAAACAACGTAGGTACAAGGATTTTCAAGCGCTAAACCGTGACATGTTCAGCCGTTGCCTTTGCTTTCTTGCGGTTGCCTTTTTGCGCGCTTCAATTTTAGAACAAGAATCACAGTATTTTGCATGGTTGGAAGCCGCAACAAAGGATTTGCCGCAGACGGAACAAACCCGAAGCGCATCCCTTTTCAAAAGCTGGGCATGAAGCACTTTGTTCGCTGGAAGAACAGCGTTCTCAAAGTAGCGGCATAACCCAGTGAAATTGCACGTTTGGTAACAGGCTGCATCCATCAACAGGCAATCGCCCGTTACCCGGTCATAATTTGCACAAAGCCCTTTCACAAGCTCCTTTACCTCTTTCTTTTGACCGGCTGTCATTTCGATCTTGTTTCCCATTGGTTTACACTCCTTCAATTTTTTCTTGCAGGAATGCCCCAATCGCGGTATACTTGGTGCGAACGCAACAGGGGCATTCCCTTTTGCGGGTGTTTAATAGCCTGATTTCTTTCCACGGAGAGCAGGCTATTTTTTTTATGCCTTCATTCAACTGGCATCACATCCTCTCCCATTCTCTTTTAACCAATCTAAGACCTCTTGCAGATCATAGCGGACTAGTTTTGTACCCAACAAGAAATAGGGCATTCCACGTTTACGCAATGCAACTAGAGTTTGCCGGGTTACGCTTAAAATCTCACATAGATCCTTTTCCGTTACTACATTCATAACTATCAATCTCCTTACTGATTTTCTAAGTATTATTACAAAGAATACAATAACACCGCATTACTCACAAGTCAAGTATTTTACAATAAAATATATGTATTTTACGATTGCGGTTTTCTAAAATCCTTGAAAACTCTATCATCATGAAGTACACTAAAACAAAGAGGTGGAGTAAATGAGCCAAATAGAAAATCGGGCGCAAAAAATTGCTAAAATACTGAAAAGCTTAAGAACACAAGTAGGATACACACAAAAGGAACTTGCCGAAAAAATAGGAACAAAACAACAAACTTATGCTGGGTATGAAAGCGGAAGACATGAGCCGAGCATAGATATACTAATTCAAATTGCAAATTTATTTGATGTTTCAATGGACTTCATAACAGCAAGAGGAATAGACATGGAAGATGGGGATGCTATTGAACGTGCATATGAAGATCATGAGAGACTGAAAATAGCAACTATGAACAACATTCTTGAGTTACTCGATCAAAGACAACAAGACGAATGGATTAAAAAATCCATTAAACAACAAAGAAAAAAGGAAGAAAAATAACATTGGCTCCATTCTAGCAACATTCGTTTTTTATTTCCCCCCACTTTGCCCGGAAAAATAAAAAAAGATGGTGCAGCACACCATCTAAAAATGCAATTAGGGCAGGGTGAGCGCTGGGAACCACATTGCAAGCACTCATAAAATCGGTGCTTTTCGCCCGTCTCCATATGCTACGAAAGGCCAGCTCCTGCCGGGCGAAAAGATCATATTGCCGATCTGGGCGGATAACAGCTGCTCCCCCGTCAACGGCGCAAGGCCCAGCCCCAAACCATCCATTGCGGCCCTCTTTCAACAAAAAAGCGCGGGGCATTCCCGCGCTTACCTTTTATCCGTCCGGCACGTTATGAATCTAAGCTCGCTTGCAATTGTGGGCGACGATTTCACAACGGCGGCCCGTCGCCGCCTGTGAACCGCTGCGGTCGGGCGCTCCCGATCGGCGCGCGTCGTTCCATTCGCCCGATGCGGTGCTGTGCTCGCTTCGCTCGTGCGCTCGCAGCGTGCATTCCACTCCTTCGCCAAGCGGTCGCTGCTCCCTGCGCTTGACAAGATTCCAACTGGCCCAGCTGGCAGCGTACTGCTTTTAATCAAGGTGTCCGGAGTTCGAATCTCCGATGGATCACCACGAAAATAGCCCTGAAATGACGTAGATACGTTGTTTCAGGGCTTTTTCTTTTGATGCTTTATTGTTCTTAATGTGTATCATAATTTGTGAAAAACACTTAAATTTTTTGCGGCTGCCAACACATTGTCAACCCATCGCTGAAGGGTAAGGCGCCTTGTTTCACACGTTTTAGAAACCCTTCGGCATCCGCTTCATATGCCTGCAAAATTATCGCGCCGTTTTGGGGAGTGACTCGATCATCTGCATCATATCGAGATAGAATTGCAGCGTTTTACCGCTATCTGCATTGAGGCCGATTACTGTCCCGTGGTCTCCAGGCAGAGTAGGCATCACATTCCAACTCCCCTGTACAATATGAGATGCATCATAATCCACACCTGGATCATCTGAAGGCTTTTGTGCGGATACCACACTAACGAGGCCGTCGTTTGGCAGCCAGCTTTCATCAATCGGGTAATCGGTATCCGTGTTGTCCGCATACCTGCCGATTAGATTTGCAAATGGGATCAATACCAGCAGTGTGTTGGCATTTGCAACCTGGTGGCCAGTGAGTGCGGATTTGTGTGTTGTGAGATAAGAGTAGGAGAACTAGTAGATATTCTCCTCAATCCAAATTTGATTATTGAGCAGTGCCGCGCCGTCAGGCGACAGGTCCATGACCACGCTATCGTCTGTTTGCTCAAATACGAGCTTGAGCGCCCGGATGAGATGCTCCTGCGCCGATTCCCCGGGGATCGCCGTCAGGCCAAATTGTTCCAGATGGAAATCGACGAATCCATTGAGCAGGGAGCGACCCATCACGCCTGCATAAGCGTAGCTCACTGCTTTGACCAGATCGGTCAGCTTAAATTCATCGGCAATGTAGCGCAGCGTCGAGCCATTGTGGGGCGTGCAGAGGGTGGTGACGGAATGCACCCAGTTGGCCTTGCCCCCCGTGAAAAGCGGGGATAGCTCCTCAGCAGGCGTAGTTTGCCGTTCTGTTTCATCGCCGTTTGCAAGCAGCTCTGTTAGTAGGCGGATTGTGTTTCCGCCGAAGCTGTGCCCGACGAGATTCACCTTTTTGATTACGCCGTTTTTTTCAGACTTGCCCCAGCCATCGAAGAGGGGGGTTGTATAAGTGCGGCCATAGCGGGCATGATTGTGCGCTTTGGCGTGCGCTTCGCCGTAATCTACGGTATCGCCTACCATTTGGGCATATAACTCACAGGCGCGATCCCAACAGCTGGAAATCGGGCCTACGGAAGCATCGTAGCATTCATAGCCATTTTCACGCAGCTTAGGCATTAGAGCGCCGGTCGTTGCGCCCCAATAGGGGATCAGGTCGTTGATCCCCTCATCAGCTCCCCATCCGCCCATACCATGAACGAAAACGTACGGATAATGGACGTCCGCCATTTTGTCAATCGCCGCGCTGGATGCGGGCAGCACCGCTGTCAATGCCAAAAGGGCGGCAAGCAAGATGCTGAAAATTCGTTTTCCAACCGTTCGTTTTATCATCACGCAACACCTCCATAAGATCTGCTGAAAAGCAGTTAAAAAATGACAAAACGTTCCGAACTTCGATGATTAAATTGTATCAAGAAAAGACGATACTTACAACGGTATAGAATAATATTTCTGGAGAAAACGGTGCATTCTAAAAGGGAATCCAACGGGCGACGCATTCTCATGGCCCGCGACCTGTAAAATTTGCAAAAGGAGATTTTTAGAATGAACGCTTTTGAACAAGGAAAAAAGAAACCTGAAAAAACAGCGGGAGATAACCAATGGGTCACAGCCCATCAGAAAAGCAGGACGGATAAACGCCCACGGCGCGACGGCCCGGGCGGAGAGCCGGAGCAGGTGGGAGAAAAAGAATAGCCGGATTTGCCTGAACTCCCAAAGCAGAAAAAACATTTTGATTGGTTAACAGCCACTGGTCCATCCCGTTTTGCTAGCCTCCATAAACATCCCAACAAATCTTGTGATGTTTATGGAGCTTTTTGGTTTGTGAAACATAGAATAGAGTGTTTTTGCAAATTCATTTATTATTATGGGATAATTTTCTATAAACGTGTTTTAATCGCCTGTTTGGTTGTGACGATTCGCCTCGAATCGCCTGCAAACTTGACAAAACGGCCGAAATTGCTATAATAATTTGGTTACCAGAAGGAGGGCGTCAATATGGCACAATCCTATACCGGCCCAATTTTTAGCGGACAGCCCGATTGGGCGCGGGTTCCGATTGCCCGTTTGGAAAGCTTCCATTGGGAAAAAGAATCTCCTTATCGCCCCGCCTCATTTGCGCAGCTCTGCGCCGTGCGGGGGGAGGGAATTTTTGTGCGTATGTGGTCGTTTGAGTCGCCAATCCGGGCTGTTGCTGCAAAGCGGGATGATCCGGTCTATCAAGATAGCTGCCTGGAGTGTTTTTTGAATCCATTTCCGGCCCAGCAGAATTCTTATATAAATTTTGAGATGAATCCCAATGGCGTTTTTTTAACGGAGTTTGGCTCGGAACGGGAAGGGCGTGAGCGTCTGTCCCGGTTGACGGAGCAGTCGCCCAGCGTTACGCCGTTTACGTTGCCGTCCCCGCAGGGGGACGCTTGGGGCGTGCTGCTGTTCGTGCCCTGCGAGTTGGTGGAATCGCTTTATCATCAGCCCTTTTCCATTGCGCCAGCTGCGATGGCAGGCAATTTTTATAAATGCGGCGATGAAACGGCGCATCCTCATTTTGGCGCATATTTCCCAGTGGGGAGTGCGGAGCTCGGCTTTCATAACCCACAGTGTTTCGGGCGGATAGAGCTGGCAGACAAAATCGATTGAACCTTTGATAAAAGAGAGAATATTATTTGTAGAGAAAGGCTGTGTGTGACACATGAGCGAGCTTCCCTTCCAGGTTGAGGAGATCAAGCGTCAGTTTGATCTGAGCGGCGACTATACCGGTTATGACAGGATCAACAACGGTCATATCAACAATACGTATGTCCTCCATTTTCAGGAAAACGGCTGCTGCAAGGATTTCTTGCTACAGCAGATCAACACCCATGTTTTTCGCAATCCGGATGAACTCATGGAGAATATTGTGGGCGTCACCTCCTATCTGCGCCGGCAGATAGAGCAGGCCGGCGGCGACCCGGCACGGGAAACGCTCACCGTTTACCATACGGCGGACGGCAAGCCTTATTATAAGGATGGGCAGGGCCATTGTTGGCGCGTTTATAATTTCATTTCCAGCGCTTACACCTGCCAAAGCATCACGGATCCGGTTGTTTTCTACAACGCGGCAAAGGCCTTCGGCACCTTCCAGCGGATGCTGGCGGATTATCCGAGCGAGAGCCTTCATGAAACGATCCCGAATTTTCATAATACGATTTCCCGCTTTCAAGATTTACTTGCGGCGATTGAGGCCGATGAGGCAGGCCGTGCAAAGCTCGTGCAGGAGGAGATTGCGTTTGCCAAGGCCCGTGAGGCGGATTGCCGCGTGCTTCTGGATTTGGTCGCTGCCGGCGAATTGCCGCTGCGTGTGACGCACAATGATACGAAGCTAAACAACGTTATGTTCGATAATGATACGAAGCAGGGCATCTGCGTGATTGACCTCGATACGGTGATGCCGGGCCTTTCCCTCTACGATTTTGGGGATAGCATCCGCTTCGGCGCCAATACAGCGGCGGAGGATGAGAAGGATTTATCCCTCGTTTCGCTGGATTTGAACCTTTTTGAGCAATATGTCAAGGGGTATCTTTCAGCGGCGGGCGAAAGTTTGACCCAGGCGGAGCGGGATTATCTTGCGTTTTCTGCCAAGCTGATGACCTTTGAGTGCGGTATCCGCTTCCTAACGGATTACTTAAACGGTGATACATATTTTAAAACCGCCTATTCGGAGCATAATCTCGACCGCTGCCACACACAATTTGCCCTGGTGGCGGATATGGAGCGCAAAATGGAGCAGATGCAGGAGATCGTTTCCAAAGCATAACCTTCAGAATCCGAAAGGGATGATATCGGATGAAATACAGAGTGATTACGGCGGCTGCGGTGTTGACTGTGGCCGCCGTTTGTATCGGCGCGCTGACCTTGGTGTTTTATGGGCATGCGCAGGTGGAAAAATGGATGGAAAAGCCGCTTTCCCTGCCGGATAGTTTTTTGATTACCGCCCACACCGGATGCTTGGGGACGAAAGCGAATTCGCTCGACTCTCTGCGCGCGGCGCTAGAAAGCGGCGCAAACGCTGTGGAATTTGATATCCGCTTTCAAACGGACGGCACGCCGGTGCTCTCGCATGACGCTGTGCAGGATTATGGAAAAAGCCCCCGGCTGGCCGACGCTTTTGCGCTCATTGCGCAGAAGGATGGGGTTCAAGTGAATCTGGATCTCAAGCAAACGGATCATCTTCCGGAAATCGCGCGGCTGGGCAAGGAGGCAGGCCTTCTGGG
>ERZ1673750.1676-NODE-1676-length-10221-cov-4.923372_pt1 | contig 10221 bp, 8 predicted proteins | sample MGYA00580203_ERZ1673750 | MGnify/ENA primary metagenome ERZ1673750 (study PRJEB41218, sample SAMN15661763) | gut metagenome | host: Homo sapiens | place: Canada: London | collected 2015-08-20/2019-03-30 | study: EMG produced TPA metagenomics assembly of... | reverse complement strand
AAGAAGGAACACAAAAGGAAGAACTATCTACAAAGGCAAAAGAAAAAACAACGGAAACGAAAAATGAAGATGGAAAGGTGGACAAACCAGACAACTTAAATAAAGAGAATGAAAATAATGGACAGGAAAATGGTGGAGAGAATGAAGAAAAAGAGACAGGGGATAAGGGAGAGGAGACAATAAAGGAAAAAGCGGAAGAAGCTTCTGCCGAGGAAGATACTGCACAGGAGACAGAGGCCAAAGAACAAATAGATGCTACGGATGACACACAAGAGCGGACGAATCAGCAGGACGAAAATGCGCCAGCAATGGCGCAGAGGGGGACAGACGTATCTGAAAAAGAGACAGAGTATGTTCCAAAGAGTCAGCCCCAGGGGATAAGTATAAAGGTATATGCAAAAGAAAATGTTTTCCCAGAAGGGACGACGATGAAGGTAAAGGAGTTAACCAATAAGGAATTAGATAGTGCGCAAAATGTTCTGGAAAAAGGTAATGTATCTTACGATGGTTTTCTTGGCTATGATATCAGTTTTTATAATAAAGAAGGAAAAGAAATTGAACCGGAAGAAGGAAGCGTAAGAGTGGAAGTGGATATGAATCTGAATCTGCTCCCAAAAGATCTGCAGATGGATACGTTGCAGATGCAGCATTTGAAAGAGGAAAAGAAAGACAGGACTGTTGAGACAGTGGCAAAAGCAGCAGATCATAAGTTATCTGTAAGTAAAAGTAAGGTAACAGCAAAGTTTGAAGTAAAGAGTTTTTCTGATTTTATTTTGACATGGAATATTGATGCGACACCGGCTGACCCATTAGAAACAGGAGATAATGCGGCATCCATAGAAAAACAGATAAATCATGAAAAATATGCAACATTAAGGGATGATGGAACTTATGACCTGACCCTTACCGTTGCAGGGAAAAAGGGAACGGAGACAAATAAAGCCAAGTTTGATGTAATATATATTCTTGATAAATCAGGAAGTATGAAAGAAGATTTTGGTGGAACATCAAAACGGATTGCGGCATCTAACGCAATTACCGCGCTTACGAAAAGTTTGAAGCAAAATGCGAATATTGATGCTCGTTTTTCTATGGTTACATTTAGTGGAAATAAAACAACAGGAATGTGGGGGCAAGGAGATACCAAGACCTGGGATGATGCAGAAGTAGCGGTAAGTTGGACTACTGATGCAGGAACGATTGAGAGAGGCTCCAAACCAACTTCAAATGGTGGAACAAATTATCAGGCAGGTATTCGGACTGCGAAAGAATTGCTGACCAGTAAGAGAGCAGGGGCAATGACAGCGGTTATCTTTATCTCTGACGGTGATCCGACTTTCTATTATAATCCAGACGGATATACTAGGGGAGATGGCAATAACGATGGCAATGGCGGAGCAGATAATTTAAAGGTATGCCTGGATGCGGCAAAAAATGAAATCGCAAATCTTGGCGTAAATTATTTCTATACAGTTGGTGTAGGAAAAGCGAATGATTATGTGAATTTAAGCGACTTATGTAGCGCATCTGGTGTGAGTGGCGCGAAAAACTTTGATGGCACAAATACAGATGAGTTAACGAAAGCATTTAGCACCATTGAGTCAGATATTTTAACTTTTTTATGTTCGAATGTGTCTATTCAGGATGTACTGAGTGAGAATGTAGAGGTTGTAAAAGACAAAGATGGTGTATTTAAAAGTCTGAAAATTGTAGTGACTGGTAAAGATGGAAAAACTATAGTGGAAGGTGACAATAAAGTTACATTTCAAGATGGAACACAAAATGTCACATTAAAAGCAGGATATGACAGCAAAACAAAGACTATTACCTTAGATTTTCCAGCGGAATATCAGTTAAATGCAGAGTATACATATAAAGTAATTGCGAATATTGATGCGACAGAAAAAGCTTATGAAAATTATCGAAAGAATTTGACTGACAATAAAGATGAGAATGAAAAAGGATATAAGGATGCTGCAGATGCCGGAACAGGCACCCATGCAGGGGAAAAAGGTATGTATACGAACGAGAACAGTGAGGCGAAAATGACCTATACTTTCCGTGGAGAAGAGTATACAGAATTATATGACAAACCGGTTATCAAACTTCATCCAGGTAAGTTGATTTTAGAAAAAGAAGTGGAAGGACTTGACAGTCTTACACCAGAACAGCTTGAACAATATAAAGCAAATTTGAAATTTAAAATCAAAGTAAAGACAAAGAATGATACCAGCTTAAAAGAGGAAGAAATAACACTGACTGCTTTTGCAAAAGAAAGTAATGGAAATGAAGATAGTGGAAGTGACAGTAATACCAATAGAAAAAATAAATACATTTATACTGTTATGGAAGGAATTAATCCGGGAAGTTTCTACGAAATCACGGAAGATGGTGGTGAAGTAGAAGGGTATACCTGGGAGACTGCAGCGGACAAAAAAAGTGAGAATGGAACAATAGTAAAAGATGAGACAGAAAAGGTTTTCTTTAAGAATACATATAGCAGAAAGAAGTTTCCTTTAATTATAAATAAAACAGTCGAAGGAAATATGTCAGAAAAAAGAAAAGAGTTTGCATTTTCCATTACATTAAAAGATGCGAATGGGGCTGCCTATGAATTATCTGATGAGGAGATAAAAGACGTAGGATTTAGCACAAAGGGAGAGGACCAAAAAGGAGTATATACATTTACGTTAAAAGATGGAGAAAGTAAAGAATTCTCTCTTCCATACGGATGTAAATATACTATTTCAGAAGAGGATTATTCCTCATCAGGATATAAAACATATATTGGAGAAAAAAAGGAAGAAAATCAAAAGAGAACGACAGAAGAAGAAACACTTACTCAGAAAACAGAAATAAATTTCCTTAATAAAAAAGAGGTTATCCCACCAACGGGTGTTGAAACAACGATGACAGCATGGCTTCTTATGACAGGAGTGACTCTTTTATTAGGAGCGGTATTTCTGCTGTTTGGAATTCGCAGAAAGAGATTCGTCGCATGAGTGAAATAAAAGCATTTTTTATCCGTCTTGTAATTTTACTTATTTTTCTATGGCTGTTGTTTGGTGTATTCTTTGGAATTACACCAATGCGTGGAAATGACATGTTCCCCCGCATTAGTGCCGGAGATCTCCTGCTTTACTATCGATTGGAGAAAAATTTTAACAGTGGAGATGTCCTCGTATTTAGAAAACAGGGGAAAATAAGTACTGGAAGAGTCGTGGCACATGGCGGCGATTCCGTAGAAATTACAGGGGATGGCGAATTAAAAGTAAATGGAAGCATAGTTATAGAAACGAATGTATTTTATAAAACTTATCCATATGACAAAAAGAAAGTGAACTATCCTCTTTCGCTAAAGAAAGACGAAGTATTTCTTCTGTGCGATTACAGGGAGGGGGGAAGAGACAGCCGCTATTTTGGGGCGGTTTCTAAAAAAGAAATCAAAGGAAAAGTCATCACGATTTTAAGACGTTCTGATTTATAGAATCTATAAAAAACAGTAGAGAATATAAAGAAATATACAAATGCCGAAAAAAGAAAGGTATCTCGTGCTTTTGGAAAAAGCAACTTTCCCCGCTAAAATCCAAAAGCACTTGATATAGCGGAAGGCAGAGGTCTTCCGCTGATAGATAGTTAGCTGACAGTAAATGATCTTAACGAAGAAAGAGGGGCAATTTGTTATGAGAGCGGACAAAAAGCAATTTTCGACACGGTTGATGGCGGCGCTGATGGCAGGAACATTGGCGGCAGGAATGATGGGGATGAATGTGAGCGCGGCCAGTGTTCACAGTGGAAATCCGATTACAACGATTCCTGTAACTAAAAATGTATTGACAGATGGAAATACGATGGCACCAAATACTACATTTGAGTTTGAGGTTGCTGTTGCTGATGCAGGAACATTTAATGATGGGAATAAAGATCAGGTAGTTTATGAGGGTATAGCTGGAGGATTAACAGCAGAAACAGGAGCAGCCTTTACGCCGGGAGGAAAAGGAAGTGCAGCAGAAACTTATACAGCAGAAGGATCTTTAAAAACAGATGCTGCTGTATTTAAAAGACCGGGCGTTTATCATTATACAGTAACAGAGAAGGCAAATAATTATGAAGGTGTAACAACAGATACAACTTCCTACGATGTATATGTATATGTGTATAATAGAACAGATGGACTTTATGTGGGAAATGTTGTTTCAGCTAAAAATGGCGGTAAGGCAGATCTGATTTTTAACAATGATTATGGTCAGGACGAAAACAAAGATACTACACATGATGTAGTGATTAAAAAAGTAATTACAGGTAATCAGGCTGTAGAAAGTGATACATTCCAGTTGGTTGTAACAGTAACTGGAACTGCAGGAGAAAAATATAAAGTAACACTTGATAATGCAGAGCAGAACCCTCTTACAAGTGGAGAAAAGGCTACATATACAGTTACAAATAATACAGAAATTCATATCTATGGTTTAACAGAAGGCGACAAGGTTCAAGCAGTAGAGGAAGCGAATACTCAGGGATATCAAGCTACTTATACAACTGGTTTATCAGAAGGAACATTAACAATTTCCAGAGATGGCAGTGAGGCCACAGTAACAAATACTAAAAATTCCACAAGCCCAACAGGTATTATTCTCAACTACGGTCCATACATCCTTATGATTGCTCTTGCAGGTTCTATGGCAGCATTCTTCTTTTTCAAAAGAAATCGCAAAGAGGCATAAAAAATCCATAAACATAAAGAATGAATAAGGAGGGGCAGGGTACGGATGAAAGTCGCAGTTCGTATTGCACAGGCAGGCAATCAGATTCTAAATATCATCGTAATGGGAATTATTTTATTCTTATTCCTGTATGGCGGGTATTCTTTATGGGATACTTATATGAGTGCAAAGAGTGCATTTTTATCCGATGATTTGCTTTCCTATAAACCACAGCCGGGGGAGGGGGCAAATCCTTCTCTGGAAGATTTGATGGCAATTAACAAAGATGTGGCAGGATGGATTACAATAGATGATACCCATATTGATTACCCGGTTGTACAGGGAAAAGATGATATGGAGTATATCAATAAAGATGTATATGGAGAATTTTCTTTATCAGGTTCTATTTTTTTATCCTGCATGAATAAAAAAGATTTTTCCGACAATTATAATCTGGTATATGGACACCACATGGCAAATGGGGGAATGTTCGGAGATGTGGTATCTTTCACGGAAAAAAGTTATTTTGACAAACATAAAACAGGAGAGCTGTATTTGCCAGATAAAACGATGCATATTGATCTGTTTGCCTGTATGAAAACTTCAGCATCCGATTCTAAAGTTTATAACCCACAAAATATATCGAAAACTTCGGAATCTTTTAAAAGTTTTCTTGACTATGTCAGGGAAGCTGCCATCTGTTATCGAGATAGTGGAAGGCAGGATACTGGACAGATTATTGGGTTATCGACCTGTTCGGAAGCAGTAACGAATGGAAGGGTAATACTTTTTGGAAGGTTGAGCGAGATAACAAAAAGCAATCAAAAGCAAAAGAAAGCAGAGTAAGGGAGGTGCTTTCAGGACAAATGAAACGAAGTAAAATAAAAGGTAAATGGATATGGGGAGTGCTTTCCACAACCCTGGCAATTATTTTCCTTTTTTCGGTAAAAATGATAGCAGTTTATGCAGCAGAAGGGGAGCGGGAGTGTACAATTGCGATTCCGGTTTCTGTAGAAATGAAAGGAAATATAAAGTCAGAAGTTTTTGAGTACGCTTTAGAACCTGCCGATGAAAACAGTTCTACAGAAGCGGTATTTAGCGAAGTGGAGGTGACGCAGGAAGGAATCACAAAAGGCAGCTTTGAGGAAATGCGTTATAAGAGACCTGGAGACTATAAATATACGGTATATCAATTAAAAGGCGAGAGTAAAGATGTCATTTATGATGGTTCAGTATATGAAGTTACCGTTCGCGTTGTAAATACGCAGGAGGGCGGCCTTGCTGCAGAAGTCTGGGCAGTAAAAGACCAGTCCGACCAGAAAACTGATGAAATAAAGTTTATAAATCAGTATAAAGAAACAACAACGGCAACGACAGAAGCCATAAATAATACGATTCATCATACTACAACGAACACAATCACAGAGTCCTCTATAGGAACATCTTCTCCCAAAACAGGAGATAAAAGTAATGTGATGTTGTGGGGTGGAATTGCCATTTTATCAGATTTATGTGTATTCTTTTTTCTATTTGCAGGAAAAAGAAGAAAGACAGAAGAATGAGAAACATCAAAATAGCCTTTAAATCAAAAATAGAAAAAACAATTAAAATCAATAGATAACTAAAATAAACTGTAAATAAAAACAGAAAAATAAAAAAGTAGAAATTCTGTAAGTGTTTTGGACAACAGTAGTGCGAAACATTTACGGAATTTTTTTAGTCAATCAAATTTAATTATCTATTGAAAAAAATTTTTTCTCAGATATTATTTTACGATAAATGCTTTTGTACTTGATTTTGTGAGTACATAAATAGAAAAGGAGAGAAAAATGAGGAACGACATGAGAAACATTTACAGCAAAAAACAAGGTCAAACTCACATGGAAAAAGGGCTGCAAGGATTTAAGGATTTTTATTATACAGGGAAATATAATTAAAAAGTTTGATATGGAATATGGTTTTGCAGATGTAAAACTTAGCAAGTAGAATAACAAGACCTGGAGTGTTTTGCAATATGTGTCAGTGCTAGAGTGTGTTTGAAAAATCATTCCCGTAGTCTGCAAATTGTAATGCACATCTTACAGAAAGTCCGATAAATTCTGGAAAATAAAAGTACAGTAATAAAATATCCCTTGACATTTTTCACAGAAAGTATATAATAGTGATATTACGGTTCAAAGAACCCTCATGGGGGCTTGTACTGGTTTCGACGGGGATTTTGAACGTGGGGCAGCCATCCGTGGTCCGGGACCACGTTAAAACTCGGAACTAAATATAAACGCTGAAGATAATTTAGCATACGCTGCCTAGTTGCAGCTGTCGGCCTTAGTATCCCCACAGACTGAGAGTCCGGCACCGATTATGTGGGACACTCGTATTCCAAAGCTTTGCGGAGTATGAAGTAACATGAAGCTACTGAAATCTGGAGTTTGTCTTTAGACGCCAGACAGAGGGAATGTCAAAATAGAGACTGTGATGGGAGATACCGTACGGAATAGGTTTTCGGACAGGGGTTCGATTCCCCTCAGGTCCATAAGACGACCCTTGAAATATGGCTTATTTAAGCCGTATTTCGAGGGTTTCTTTAGTTAGCATCATAAAAACAGTTTTTTTATTACATATTATTTGTTGGAGAATGGGATATGGTTGATTATCATTCTTTAAAGTCATACATTTCCAAATAGCGAAATCTTTTCATTTGGATTATAATACTTTTCCTCTTTTGTCACTTTTGACAAACTACCTCCCCTATTGTAGAATAGAGCAGAATGTGAAAAAAGAGGGAAGAAGGAAAATATGAATGCAAAAGTAAAAGGAACCGCATTTGCTCTTTTTGGTGGAGCGTGCTGGGGATTATCGAGTGTAGTGGGAAAGCTCCTCTTCGATATGAGAGGAATGAACGCAGAGTGGCTTGTCACAGCAAGACTTGTTTTTGGTGGATTTATCATGCTCTGCTTTGCGGCCTTTCAGAAAAAAGGTGAAATTTTTAAAATATGGAAAGAAAAGAAAACGGCATTTAGCATGATTTTATTTGCAGCATTGGGAATGCTGGCATGTCAGCTTACATACTTTTTATGTGTGCAGTATTCGAACCCGGCGACAGCGACAGTGCTTCAGTACACCTCGCCGGTTATGATTATGCTGTTATGCCTTTTCCTTGATAGAAAACTGCCAAGAATTATTGATATTATCGTGCTGATTGCAGTAGTTGTGGGGGTATTTTTAATGTCTACACATGGAAATATTCACAGCCTTGCAATTTCGCAAAAAGCTTTAATTTTAGGAATTACAACAGCTATTACCGTTGTATTTTATACGGTTTGGCCAGTACGTCTGTTAAGGGAGTATGGCTCAACGCTTGTTATTGGCTGGGGAATGTTTATCGGCGGAATTATGCTGATGCCATTTTCAAAATTCTGGGCACCTCCGGGAAGATGGGACTGGGTTACCGTAACCTTAGTGGCAATTGTAGTTGTATTCGGAACGATTGTTTCTTTTAGCTGTTATTTAAAAGGCGTGATGTATTTGGGACCGGTAAAGAGTAGTCTGTTTGCCTGCATGGAGCCGCTTGTTTCTACGATTCTTACAATATTTTTATTACATCAGGCATTTGTGGCGGCAGATATTGTAGGAATTGCACTGATTATTGTCAGCGTTACTTCTTTGGCAGTAAATGATGTTATAAAAGAGGCCAGGGAAAAGAAAAAATAAAAATTTTAAAGTAAGAAAAACTTATTCTATAGATAAAAGTAATTTTCTTAAAAAGCTCAATTATGGATTAAAGATACAAAGTAAATAAGATTATATTTTTGGGTATGAAGATCAAGTACAGGAAAAGGAGCTGCAAAAGTTTTTAGGTCTGGATTTTTCCATGCATGAGGAGGAACAGGGCAAGAAACTTGTGAAGGTGGATAGATTTTTTGCAAGCAGCCAGACCTGTTCTGTTTGTGGTTACAAAAATGCAAAAATGAAAAATCTTGCGTTAAGAGAGTGGGATTGTCCGCAGTGCGGGACCCATCATGACAGAGATGTAAATGCGTATGTGAGAAAAAATGCAGGATTACAAACGGCGGATATATGGTATAATAAAGAAGATTTCGTAAAAGAAATTATAGAGCAACGTAACAAGAACCCAGAGCGTGTTTAATAAGTTCTAAAAATTAAGGTTGTATGCTCTAATATATCAGGCAGTTATAAATGAATTGAGATATCAGAAAGCGTATATTCTGATATTTTAAGCCAGAAATACTTATCGAAAGGAAGAGGGAAAATGGCAATTGTAAAAGTAACAGAAAGTAATTTTGAGCAGGAAGTATTACAGGCAGAGGGAAAAGTTCTCGTAGATTTTTGGGCAGTCTGGTGTGGACCATGCCAGATGTTATCTCCAATCGTGGATGAAGTAGCTGCAGAAGCGGGAAATGTAAAAGTTGGAAAGGTTAATGTAGATGAAGAACCAGCACTTGCTGCAAAGTTCGGCGTTATGAGTATTCCAACACTACTCGTATTTGAGAAGGGAAAAGTTGTAAAACAGTCCATTGGCTATATTGAAAAAGATGAGGTTATGGCTCTTATTCAGTAGGGCAAAGCAGAGCATATCTAAGATAGAATAAATAAGCTGTTGTCAGAGAAAACTGATGACAGCTTTTTGTCATTTGCTGCATATTTTGTTATATAATGCAGCAATCTCATGCTTTTTGAGGAGTAAAAATGAAAAATACAAAAGTCTATTTAATGAGTACGGAAAATGTAAAAGATCCCAGAACTTTTTCATCGTGGAAAGAATTTCTTCCTAAAGAACATTGGGAGAAAACAGTGCGCCCACTAAAAGAAGAAGATAGAAAAACGGAGCTTGCTGCATGGTTTTTATTATATCAGGCACTAAGAGAGTGGGGGATTTCAGAAGAAAAAATCAATGCAGACGGTGCGTATTATTATGGAGAACATGGCAAACCGATGCGAAGAAATGAAGAAATCTGTTTTAATCTTTCTCATTCTGGGAAATATGTACTGTGTGCAGTATCAGAAATGGAAATTGGCTGTGATATTGAAAAGATAAAGGAAGTAAAGTGGAAGCTTGCGAAAAGATTTTTTTCGGAAAAAGAGTATGATTTTTTGGTGAGGCTGGGGAGACAAGAAAAATTAATGAAACAAGGGGAAACAGTCAAATCTGGAAAGACAGATAAGCAAGAGAAAGTAGGTAAACAACAAAATATAAATAGACAGAAAGAAAAAGGAAAAATCAAGGAAAATGCATATACAGTTGAAGAGGCTTTTACTCGTTTTTGGGTATTGAGAGAGAGCTATGTAAAAAAAACAGGGGAAGGACTTGGAGCTGCTTTGACTGGATTGGATTTCTCGGATATTTTAGGTCAAAAGAATTCCAAAGGAAAAAAGAACGGAGAGTTTTTGGAGGAAACTTTTTTTGAAATGGAATATGATGGATACCGGATAGCGATTTGTGGGGAAAAAGATAGTAAACCGGAATTTGTCGTGTATCGTGGGACTATTGACAATTGTT
>ERZ1673750.1671-NODE-1671-length-10249-cov-4.410634_pt1 | contig 10249 bp, 8 predicted proteins | sample MGYA00580203_ERZ1673750 | MGnify/ENA primary metagenome ERZ1673750 (study PRJEB41218, sample SAMN15661763) | gut metagenome | host: Homo sapiens | place: Canada: London | collected 2015-08-20/2019-03-30 | study: EMG produced TPA metagenomics assembly of... | reverse complement strand
TAAGGAACTGAACGGAAAGTGCAAGATGTATGCAGAAGTTACACTGGAGCCGGGATGTTCTCTTGGATATCATGAGCATCACAACGAGAGTGAGACATATTATATTCTTCGTGGGGAAGGAAATTATGATGACAATGGACGTATCCGCCCGGTGAAAGCAGGAGATGTGACATTTACACCGGATGGAATGGGACACGGACTGACGAATACAGGGGATACAGATCTTGTATTTATGGCACTGATCATTTTGGATTAATGCATCGTATTTTTTGAGACTGGCCCATAAATTTTAAAAGTGCATCCGGCAATGATTTCGTAATTGATTTCATTGCCGGGTGCACTTTTTGTAAAGGGAATATTGTATTCTAATTGGAACTTTTGTATTTTCTGATCAGGCAGGAGATGACTCCGGCTGCACACAGTCCAAACAATACATTGTGGAGGGAACCGTATACATCAAGAGCTCCTTTCACTCCGTAGATCACTTCCGGTGAATCAGGGAGCAACGGGCTGAAGAGGAACGCAGCATAGGAAACCGCGAATACAAGGATAAAAGACCACAGGCCTCTTCCAGTATCTTCTCTCCAGCTGGATACTCCGTCACGTACGCGGACGCGTGTCATTGACCAGAGAAGGGAGATGAATTCGAAGAACAGGAAGAGGGCAGCTACACATAAGTAAGCGGCCAGAGTCTGGGAAATCTTCTGTGTCTGGATTGCCTCCTGGATATCTCCGTACGGTGTGCTTGCACGGTAAAAGTTGTAGAGTACAAATGCTGTTGTGGCCAGAATTAACACAATAGAAAGCTGCTGAAGCAATGTGCTTGTGAGCCTGGATAATGCCTTTCCGCCTTTTTTGATCGGTGCGGCAAGTTTTACTCCGCCACCGGAACGTTTCCTGCCGGAGGAGCGTCTGTCGTAGTCGCGATCATTATATGAATCATTATAAGGATTGTTGCGATTTGATCTTCTGTTGGAAGTGTTATAATCGTCCTCATAATAATCATCCTCATAATCTGCATCATCATCTTCATAATCATCGTCATATTCAGGAAGTACTTCTTCGAACTGGCTGTCATCGGAATCGTTAAAGTTATCTCGGTAATCGTCTGCGTTCATAACGATTGTCTCCGTGTTAGAATCAGATCTGTTTATTTGTTCTGTATCTTCAGAAGTATGAAAATTGATTTCCGGATCTTCTTCATATGTAACTTCAAAATCGTCATCGAAAATGTCTGAGAAATCATTCTTCGGGCTCATATCATTTACCTCACTTTCCGTTTGAAACCATGTTATTGCATGTATCTCACTATGTTATAACGTTTTCCGTGTTTTCTCAACCCTTTCAAATATGAATTTAAAAATTTTTAAGATTTTCAGTGTCTGAAATATCTGTTATACTGGAATGGCGATGTGATTGATAAAAATGCAAGAAAAAACAGAAAGCAGGGAAAAGAATGAACTTAATTAATATAGAACATATTTCTAAAATATATGGGGAGAAAGTGATTTTTGATGATGCATCGTTTGGTGTTCAGCAAGGGGATAAGATCGGGATTGTTGGGATTAACGGAACCGGAAAGTCAACTCTTTTGAAGGTGGTTGCGGGAGAGGAAATACCGGATGAGGGGCAGGTTGTTCGTCAGAATGGTCTGAAGATTGCTTTTGTTCCGCAGAATCCGACATTTCCGGAGGGGATGGATATCCGTTCCTACGCACTTCAGGATGCAGATGCGGAGAGCTGGCAGGTGGAAAGTAATCTGACGGAGCTTGGGATCACGCAGTGGGATCAGAAGATTGACACTTTATCCGGGGGACAGAAGAGACGTGTGGTTCTTGCGAAGATCCTTGCAGGAGACTTTGACGTACTTCTTCTGGACGAGCCGACGAATCATCTGGATCAGGAGATGATTTCCTGGCTGGAAGATTATCTGAGATCTTACCGTGGAACTGTTCTTATGGTAACACATGACCGCTATTTCCTTGATCGTGTGACGAACCGTATCCTGGAGCTGAGCCATGGAAAGATGTATGGATATGATGCGGATTATTCCGGATTCCTTGAATTGAAGGCGCAGAGGGAAGAGATGGAGCTTGCAAGTCAGAGAAAGCGTCAGAGTATTCTTCGGATGGAACTGGAATGGGCGAAGCGTGGATGCCGTGCGAGAACGACAAAGCAGAAGGCAAGACTGGAACGTCTGGAAGCGTTGAAAGCAGGAAAAGCACCTGTGACGGATCAGACGGTGGAGCTTGATTCTGTAGAGACAAGAATGGGCAAGAAGACGATCGAACTTCATCATGTCAGCAAGCGTTTTGGGGAGAAGAAGATTCTGGATGATTTCAGTTATATTGTGCTTCGCAATCAGCGGCTTGGAATTATCGGACCGAACGGCTGTGGGAAATCAACAATTCTTAAGATGATCGCAGGTGTACTCAAGCCGGATGCAGGGGAGATTGAGATTGGTGAGACGATCAAGATCGGATATTTCGCACAGGAAGAACAGCATATGGATGATTCCCAGCGTGTGATCGATTATGTGAAGGATATTGCGGAGTATGTGACGACAAAGGACGGACAGATCAGTGCGAGTCAATTGTTGGAGAGGTTCTTATTTACACCGGATATGCAGTATGCACCGATCGGTAAGCTTTCCGGAGGGGAGAAGAGAAGGCTTTATCTTCTTGGTGTTCTTGCGGAGAATGCGAATGTCCTGTTGTTTGACGAGGCCGGAAATAATCTGGATATCCCGACACTTACGATCCTTGAGGACTATCTGAATTCATTTACAGGAATCGTGATCACTGTATCACATGACAGATATTTTCTGGACAATGTAGTTGACCGTATCTTTGAACTGGATGGAAACGGCGGTATCCGACAGTTTGAGGGAGGATACACGGATTATGTAGAGGCGAAGAAACGCAGATTCGGAGAGGAAAGCAAAGATATCACAGGAAAGTCTGAACTTAAGCCGGCAGAAAAGTCCACGGAAGAAGAGACGCAGAAGAAAGGAAAGAACTGGAAGGACGGACAGCGCCAGAAGGTGAAGTTTTCTTTCAAGGAGCAGCGTGAATATGAGACAATTGATGAGGAGATTGCAAAGCTGGAAGAAAAAATTGCGTCTCTTGATCGTCAGATTGCCGCAAATGCAACGAATTCAGTGAAACTGCGTGAGCTGATGGAAGAGCAGGAGAAAGTAAGAGAGCAGCTCGAAGAGAAGGAAGAGCGTTGGATGTATTTGAATGAACTGGCAGAGGAATTTGGTCTGTGATGAAAAATCTCAAAAAGAGGGTTGACAAAGCCGGTTCTAGTTGTTAATATTAAGTAAGTAAAAAACAGAACGCACTCTGTTTTATACAAATCATGGAAGGAGCGAACCAGTCATCTTAGTCAGTCATAATATTTTCGCTTCCTGAAGTGAGAAAGAGAGGATACATATGAGAAGTCAGGTATTTTCACTGCTCGTAGATAACAATTCAGGTGTTTTGAGCAGAATTTCAGGACTCTTCAGCCGTCGTGGATACAGCATTGACAGTATTACGGCAGGTATGACAGCAGATCCTAGATTTACAAGGATCACAATTGTTTCATCCGGTGATGAGCAGATCCTATCACAGATTGAGAAGCAGCTTCGTAAGCTGGAGGATGTTGTGGATATCAAGGCTTTGAAAGCAGAAGAATCCGTTTGCAGAGAGTTGATCATGGTGAAGCTTCGTGCGAATGCCGCACAGCGTGGTGAGATCATCTCGGTTGCAGATATTTTCAGAGCGAAGATCGTAGATGTGGAAGAAGATTGTCTGATCATTGAATTGACAGGTACACAGAATAAGCTGGAAGCTTTCCTGAATCTTCTGAAGGATTATGAGATACTCGAACTGGCAAGAACCGGAATTACCGGACTTTCCAGAGGCAGCAAGGATGTTGCATTTTTCTGATCCGGTCAGGATCGGAGAACCGCAGGGAGAGCTTGCGGAACAGATAAAGCTAGTAAAGGGCAAGACCTTTCACTATATAGGATACCCCCGCAGAGATCGGGAGCATTCTACTCTATATTTTAAATTCAATTAGGAGGAATGCAAAATGGCAGCAAAAATTTATTATCAGGAAGATTGTAACCTTTCTCTTCTCGAAGGACAGAAGATCGCTATCATTGGATACGGAAGCCAGGGACATGCACATGCACTGAACTTAAGAGAGTCAGGATGTGATGTTATCATCGGTCTGTACGAGGGAAGCCGTTCTTGGAAGAAAGCAGAAGAGCAGGGATTCAAAGTATATACAGCAGCTGAAGCTGCAAAGCAGGCTGACATCATCATGATTCTGATCAACGATGAGAAACAGGCTAAACTTTACAAAGAAGACATCGAGCCAAACCTTGAAGAGGGTAACATGCTTATGTTCGCTCACGGATTCAACATCCATTTTGGAACAATCGTACCGCCGAAGAATGTTGATGTTACAATGATCGCACCTAAGGCACCAGGACATACAGTAAGAAGCGAGTATCAGGCTGGAAAAGGAACACCTTGTCTGGTAGCTGTAGAGCAGGATTACACAGGAAAGGCTCTTGACAGAGCACTTGCTTATGGTCTTGGAATCGGTGGAGCAAGAGCCGGAGTTCTTGAGACAACATTCAGAACAGAGACAGAGACAGACCTCTTCGGAGAGCAGGCTGTACTTTGCGGTGGTGTTTGCGCACTTATGCAGGCTGGATTCGAGACTCTTTGTGAGGCTGGATATGATCCGAGAAATGCATACTTTGAGTGTATCCATGAGATGAAGCTGATCGTTGACCTGATTTACCAGTCAGGATTCGCTGGAATGAGATATTCTATCTCTAACACAGCTGAGTACGGTGATTATATCACAGGACCTAAGATCGTTACAGCTGAGACAAAGAAAGCTATGAAGAAAATTCTTTCTGATATCCAGGATGGTACATTTGCAAAAGACTTCCTGCTTGATATGTCTGATGCAGGTGGACAGGTTCACTTCAAGGCTATGAGAAAACTTGCTGCTGAGCACCAGTCAGAGAAGGTTGGAGCTGAGATCAGAAAGCTTTATAGCTGGAGTGATGAGGACAAACTGATCAACAACTAATCAGTTGTCTGAGATTATAGAATAAGATAATAGAAGACCGGTACTTTTCGAGTCGAGGCATTAAGCTAGCTTGAGAGTACCGGTCTTTTTGACTGAGGCGTCGTGCAGCAGCCAGGCATCTCTAAAATGCTACGCATTTTATCGATGTGGCGTATCCGCCACATAGTTCTAAGAATACAGAATCTCGCTCATGCGAGCATGGCTCGTATCTGTATCTTTAGAACTGCCTGGCTCTGAACGTATAACAAAAGGCGCATCTGCCATGACGGTAGCAGATGCGCCTGAAAATTCTATTCTCTATTTATAATTAAGCGATAGAGTCAACAGCTTTGGAAAGACGAGCGATCTTTCTGGAAACTGTTTTCTTGTGATAAACACCCTTGCTTCCAGCTTTGGAAATCTCAACGATTGCTGTGTGAAGAGCAGCCTTAGCAGCCTCTACATTCTTCTCAGCTACAGCTGTCTCTACTTTCTTTACAGCTGTTTTAACCTTAGATTTGATTGCTTTGTTTCTAGCAGCTTTTGTCTCTGTTACTAAAATTCTTTTCTTTGCAGATTTAATATTAGCCAATGTGTGCACCTCCAAAATATTCTATCATATGATTTTCAAATGTGATTCATGTGTTCAATAGACTCGGACACGGACGTTCTATCGAAACATACTCATTTATTCTAGTCCAACAAACGTGTTCTGTCAATACATATTTTACAAAAAAATGCTAAAAATAGGCTGTAATAAAACGAATCGTGGTTACAGTATACAAGAATCTATAACCTGACACGGAGAAAAGGGAGGCTATGATGAAAAATTACAGTGTGCGTACGGATCTTGCACTCGAGGAGAAGGAACGTTTTGCATCTGACAATGTAGAAGTGCAGGGAGTTGTTCTGGAGGAAGAGTATGACGAGGAGAATGAGATCCGGCTGACCCGTGTGGTGATCGAGACGGAGAATGGAGCGAAGATCATGGGAAAACCGACAGGCATTTATCTGACACTGGAATCTCCGGATCTGGCATTGGAAGTGGAAGAAAATAGCAGGGTATTACAGGAACGGATCTGTGATTGCATCCGGGAATTGATTTTTCATAAAATTTCCTGTGAAGATGGAAAAGAATTAAAGATTCTTTTTGTCGGGCTCGGTAACAGAGCGGTGACACCGGATGCGCTTGGCCCTTATGTTGCAGATCATCTGGAGGTAAACCGGCATATAGTAAAAGAATACGGAAAATATGCGATGCGTACGGAGCAATTGATTGTTCTTAGTGCAATTGTTCCCGGCGTGATGGGACAGACGGGGATGGAAACGGCGGAGATTGTCCGTGGAATTGTCCATGAGACGAAGCCGGATCTGATCCTTGCAGTGGATGCACTTGCTGCGCGAAACAGCAGACGATTGAACCGGACGATCCAGATTGCCGATACAGGAATTCATCCGGGTTCCGGTGTTGGAAATTACAGGAATGCAATGACGGAAGAATCTCTGGGGGTTCCTGTGATTGGAATCGGAGTGCCTACGGTTGTTGATGCGGCAACGATCGTCAATGATACGATGGAAAATTTCATCACTGCACTGGAGCAGTCGCAGGCATTAAGGAGTACAGGAGAGATTTTGCGCTCTTATAGTGCGGCGGAAAAATATGAGTTTGTAAAGGAATTGATCTCCCCACATTTAAATGGAATGTTTGTGACACCAAAGGATGTGGATGAAATGGTCCATCAGATCAGTCATACGATAGCAGCGTCCTTGAATCTTCTTTTTTCTGATATAAATGCAGGAGAAAGTGAATAGAATGATAGAAATGAGCGGAAGGACTCTGCAATGCGTGTGTATAAGAAAAAAACAATCCGACGTATGAAATGGTATGGGGTGATTCTGGTTCTGTCAGGTATTCCGTTAGGAATTGGGATGGGCCGGTCATTGGAAGAGGGGAGAACATTTTTATTAGAAGAAAGTCAGACTTATGCGCAGAAATTATACCTTCCGCTTTTTTCTTATCAGAAAGAGCAGGGAACAGAAAGGGAAGAGATCTTCTGGCTCCCACTTCATGTGTGGATGCCGTTGGCGGGATATCTGGAAGATCAGACAGAAAAAAGGGGAAAGGAAGAACCGACGGAAGTATTGGAAGATGAGGAGACGATCGCATGGATTCTTCAGTGTCAGGCAAATGATGAACATACGGTAGACGAAGAGGGGAAACTGGTCGGAGCAGAGCCGGAAACTCAGGAAAGTGCTGTAGAACAGCCGGTTCCGGGAATGGATCTTTCTATTGAGCGGCTGCGTGATTTTGAATATCTGACAAGCAATCTTTATACAATAGACAGTTCTACAATGATTGGACCGGAGCAACTTAATGTGGATGATCTTTTAAACCGGAGTATGAAGATAGATCAAAGTACAGGAGGTCCGAAAATTTTGATCTTTCATACGCATTCACAGGAAGAATTTGCAGACTCCATACCGGGTGATCCATCTACAAGCATCGTTGGGATTGGGGAATATCTGACGCAGTTATTAAATGCGGATGGGATTGAGACACTTCATGACAGCGGAGTGTATGATATTATTAATGGGAAACTTGACCGCAGCAGGGCATATGAGAATGCAGAAAGTGCAGTACGGCCGGTTCTGGAAGCGAATCCGACGATTGAAGTTGCAATCGATCTTCACAGAGACGGTGTAAATGCGGACACACATCTGGTAACGGAAGTGAATGGAAAACCGACTGCGAAGATCATGTATTTTAATGGATTGAGCAGGACACGGACAAATGGCGATATTGCCTATCTGTATAATCCATATATCCAGGATAATCTGGCGTTCTCCTTGCAGATGCAGATTGCATCGGAACAGTATTACCCGGGATTTGCAAGGCATATTTATCTGAAAGCTTACCGTTATAATCTTCATCTGCTGCCAAAGTCTCTGTTGATCGAAGCAGGGGCGCAGACAAATACGGTGGAAGAGATGAAGAATGCAATGGAGGTACTGGAACGGACATTAAAGCGGGTAGTTACAGAATAAACGGTTGTCGGACAGTTACAGTCCTCTCCTGTCAGAAGAAGGTTGACAGAACATATGAGCGAAAAAGAAGTTGAAAATCAGATAGTTAAATGATATCATATTTGTTGATTGACTGTATAGAACAGTTTGAGTTCGAGAAAGAAGGAGAAAGAGTAATGGCGGGAAATAATACATACGATGCAGGGAGTATCGCGGTATTGGAAGGTCTTGAGGCAGTACGGAAACGCCCGGGAATGTACATAGGAAGTGTTTCTACAAAAGGACTGAATCATCTGATCTATGAGATCGTGGACAATGCAGTAGATGAGCACCTGGCAGGATTCTGCAGTGAGATCCAGGTGACATTGGAAAAAGACGGATCTGCAACCGTTTCAGATAACGGTCGTGGAGTTCCGGTTGATATGCATCAGAAGGGTGTATCTGCGGCTCGTCTGGTTTATACAACACTCCATGCAGGTGGTAAGTTTGATGATTCTGCATATAAGACAAGTGGTGGACTTCACGGAGTAGGTTCCTCTGTTGTAAATGCTCTTTCTACTTATATGGATGTGAAGATCAGCAGGGATGGATTTGTTCATCATGACCGGTACGAGAGAGGAATCCCGGTGATCGAACTGGAAGATGGACTTCTTCCTAAGATCGGAAAGACGAGAAAGACGGGAACAACGGTAAATTTTCTGCCGGATGATACAATCTTTGAGAAGACGAAGTTCAAAGCGGAAGAGGTTAAGAGTCGTCTGCATGAGACCGCGTATCTGAATCCGAATCTGACGATCGTGTTTGATGATAAGAGAGATGGAAGTGTTGAGCACATCGTTTATCACGAACCGGAAGGAATCATTGGATTTATCCAGGATCTGAACTGTAAGAAAGAAGTACTTCATGACCCGGTTTATTTTAAAGGGGAAGCAGACGGGATTGAAGTAGAGGTAACACTGCAGTATGTGAATGAGTTTCATGAGAATGTACTTGGATTTTGTAATAATATTTATAATGCAGAGGGCGGAACACATCTGACAGGATTTAAGACAACTTTTACAACTGTCATGAACCAGTATGCGAGAGAGATAGGAATCCTGAAAGAAAAGGATGCGAATTTTACCGGTGCAGATATCCGTAACGGAATGACTGCAATTGTATCCATTAAGCACCCGGATCCGAGATTTGAGGGGCAGACGAAGACAAAGTTGGATAACCCGGATGCGGCGAAAGCAGTCAGCAAGGTAACAGGAGAAGAGATTGTTCGTTTCTTCGATCGAAATCTGGATACACTTAAGACAGTTCTTTCCAGTGCGGAGAAAGCTGCAAAGATCCGCAAGACAGAAGAGAAGGCAAAGACCAATCTCCTGACAAAGCAGAAGTATTCTTTTGACAGTAACGGAAAGCTGGCAAACTGTGAGAGCAGAGATCCGAAGAAGTGCGAGATCTTTATCGTCGAGGGAGATTCCGCCGGCGGTTCTGCGAAGACAGCGAGAAACAGAAATTATCAGGCAATTCTTCCGATTCGTGGTAAGATCTTAAATGTTGAGAAAGCAAGTATTGATAAGGTGCTTGCCAATGCAGAGATCAAGACGATGATCAATGCATTTGGCTGCGGATTTTCTGAAGGATACGGAAATGACTTTGATATTACAAAGTTGAGATATGATAAGATCATCATCATGGCCGATGCCGATGTCGATGGTGCACATATTTCTACCTTATTGCTCACCTTATTCTATCGCTTTATGCCGGAGCTTATTTTTGAAGGACATGTGTATATTGCGATGCCGCCACTTTATAAGGCAATGCCAAAGAGTGGAGAAGAAGAGTATCTGTATGATGATAAGGCACTGGAACGTTATAGAAAGACACATACAGGTCCGTTCACACTTCAGCGTTACAAAGGTCTTGGAGAGATGGATGCGGAACAGTTGTGGGATACCACGATGGATCCGGAACATAGAGTGCTGCTTCGGGTTACAATGGATGAAGAATCCACCTCAGAACTGGATCTTACATTTACGACGCTTATGGGAGATAAAGTAGAGCCAAGAAGAGAGTTTATTGAGGAAAATGCAAAATACGTTAAGAACTTGGATGTGTAGGAGGATAGAGAATGGAAGATAATATATTTGACAAAGTC
>ERZ1673750.1665-NODE-1665-length-10284-cov-4.217617_pt1 | contig 10284 bp, 8 predicted proteins | sample MGYA00580203_ERZ1673750 | MGnify/ENA primary metagenome ERZ1673750 (study PRJEB41218, sample SAMN15661763) | gut metagenome | host: Homo sapiens | place: Canada: London | collected 2015-08-20/2019-03-30 | study: EMG produced TPA metagenomics assembly of... | reverse complement strand
CACGGCCCGTTCGAGGTGACCACCCCTGGTAAGCCCTACGTGTTCTTCATGTCCGACGGCGCCACCCGCCCGATGGACGCCCGCGCCCTTACCTTCCTGGAGCGTATGGGTGCCAAGGTCGCCCTCATCGACGCCAAGGACTACGGCCTGGCCGACGCCGTGCCGGCGAGCGTCGTGACCTACTTCAACCCGCTGCTGCACCTTGCCGTTATGCGCGTCTACGGCAACAAGATCGCCGAGGCCCGTCAGCACCCGCTGACCAAGCGTCGCTACATGTGGAAGCTCACCTACTAATCGGCACTGCGCCCGATTGCTGCGATCGAGCTGCGGAACCGTGGGCCGCGGCGATTGCGAGAACGACTCGGATGGGGCGGTCCTTGCGGGCCGCCCCTTTTTTCAAGGGGCGGGTATGCGCCCCGGCAACGAAGGGGGATGGCATGATCAAGGCAGTGCTGTTCGACATGGACGGTGTCCTGGTGGACACCGAATGGTTCTACAACCGCCGTCGCTGCGCGTATCTGGAGACCAAGGGCTTTGTGTTCGACGAAATCCCCGACCTCTCCGGCACGAACGACATCTACGTGTGGGAGTACTTCGAGCCGGACGACGCGCAGCGCCGAGCGGAGCTCAAGCGCGAGTACGTCGAGGTCTACATGAAGGAGCATCCGGTTCCGTATGACGAGCTCAAAAACCCCGACGCCAAGCCGGTCATGGAGGCCCTGCGAGAGCGGGGCGTGGCGAGTGCCATCGCGAGCTCAGGGGAGAAGCACATCATCGAGGAGCTTGTCGAAGCGGCCGATTTGCGCGACTGTCTTGCTGCAACGGTAAGCGGTCACGAGGTTTCGGCGTTCAAGCCCGATCCGGCGGTGTACCTGCGAACGATGGAGATCTTGGGCGTGTCGCCCGAGGAGTGCCTGGTTGTTGAGGATTCACCACTTGGTATCGAGGCGGGTTTGCGCGCGGGGTGCCGCACGCTCGCGCTGCGCCCCCATGAGGGCGTCTCCCTGGACCAGTCAAAGGCGCACCGTATCATCGACTCGCTGTGGGACTTGCTCGATGAGGTTGCCGCATAGGTGTGCGCTTTGCCGAGCGGCGTGCAGCGTGGGCCGCGTTGCGCGGGAGAGCGTGCTTTTTACGCACCGTGTGTGTCTCAGCTTAAAACATCATAAAAAAGATTATACTTATAACGTTATATACATGTATATTTGAGGCGGACCCATGGCCAACGCTAAAAACGCACCTCTCTACCAGCAGATTTTTGAAGAGATCAAAAGTGCTATCGAGGAGGGCGAATACCTTCCCAAGGAGCGCATTCCCTCTGAGCCCGAGCTCGCCTCTAGGTACGGCGTCAGCCGCATCACCGTGCGTCGCGCCGTCGAGGACCTCTGCGTCGAGGGTTATCTCGTGAAGCAGCAGGGACGCGGCACCTTCGTGAGCACGCCCCCCATCAACCGGCGCCTTTTGCAGTACACCGTGGCGCGCAGCTTCACCGACGTTTGCCGCGATAACGAGATGGTGCCCGGCGGCCACGTGATCAACCGCCTCATTGTTCCCGTGCGTTCGGAGGAGGCCAAGTTCTTCGGCCTCGACGAGCAGGCACTACTTCTTTACATCCAGCGCATCCGAACCGCCGACGGACAACCTATTTTCGAGGAGAACGTCTTCTTGCCCTATGAGGGTTACCAGGAGCTTCTCACTATGGACCTTGAGGACACTTCGTTGTTCGATAGCATCGCGCGGGTAGGCGGCCATCGTCCCACGCGCACGCCCCAGCGCACAGTCGAGGCGGTTCGCGCCACGCAGGAGCAGGCGTCGAGGCTGGCGATCTCGGCGGGCGACCCGCTGCTCTTCCTGAATGCCTGCTTCGCCGACGACGAGGACAATCCCGTGTGCATCGGCCGCCAGTACTACGTGGGCAGCAGGTACCGCTTCGTCCTGTAGGCAAAAGTGCTCGATATGACGGCGCTTCGGCAGAGCGCCGTCATATGAGATATGCGGGGATTACCTGCCGTCGTCCTGCTGCAGGCCGGACTGTTCCTGGCGGCGGGCCTGCTTGGACAGCGGGCGGGTGGGCTTGTCCGGGTCGGGCACCGCGGTGGGCAGCGGCTCGTCCACGTGGCCGCCCCACCAGCCGCCCACGCGAGAGGAGTTGCTCGACGTTCCCGGCATCGGCGAGAAGAAGGCCGACGCATACGGGGCTGCCTTCCTTGCTGCGATCGCCGATTACGAGGCGAGCGTGCGGTAGGTGCCGTCATTCGGTTGCATCCTGGAGCAGCCGTTGGATCATGGTCCAGCGACGGAGGCCCCTGTGGGCGTTCGCAGGGACAATAAACGGGCCGCGCTGGAAGTGCTTTCTCCGTGCGCGGCCCTTAGCAAGATAACGTTATGTTCGAGCTGAGTGCTATCGATTGACTATTTGACGTCCCAAGCTGCCTCGTCCCACCAATCAAGCTGGGCGATGTTGTCGCGGATGTGCTGACAGCTCTTGTGGAAGCCTTCGAGCTCGCGCTCGGAAAGATCGAGTGTGTAGACCTCCTCGACGCCCTCGGCTCCGATCACGCACGGCAGCGAGGTGAAGATGCCCTCCTCGCCGTATTGGCCGGTCATGAGCGTGGAGGCGGAGAGCACGGCGTGCTCGTTGTGCAGCACGGCGGCGCAGACACGCGCGGCGGAGTTGGCAACGGCGTACTCGGTGCACTGCTTGCCGGCGTATGTCACATAGCCGCCCTTGCGTGCGAGCTCCTCGATCTGCATGTGGTCGAACGCGTACTTCTCGGGGTTCTCGGCCTCGAGCTCGCTGAGCTTTTTGCCAGCGATGGTCGCCGCCTTGAACGCGCCGATCTGGCTGAAGCCGTGCTCGCCGATCATGTACGCGTCGATGGACTTGGGCGAGATGCCGATCTGCTTGGAGATCTCGGTGCGCAGGCGCGCTGAATCCAAGCCGCAGCCCGAGCCGATGATTTTCTTGGGATCATAGCCGGTCAGGTGCCAGAGTTCGGTGCACACGACGTCGCAGGGGTTGGAGATGCTCACGAAGATGCCGTCGAACCCGGCGTCGACGACGCGATTGGCGAAGGTGCGCGCGGCGTCGGTGGTGTAGAACAGCTCGCCGTCGCGGTTGGTCGCGGCGAGTGCGACCTTGCCTGCGGCGTTGACAACGATGTCGCAGCAGGAGAGTTCTTCGTAGCGGTCGCCGCAGTTCACGATCTTGGTGTTGTACGGCACGAAGCTGAGTGAGTCGCGCAGGTCCTGGACCTCGGAGGTCACCTTCGTCTCATTGATGTCGCACAGGTAGAGCTCGTCGGCGATTCCCTGCATCAGCAGGCTGTTGGCGACATGCGCGCCCACGTGGCCCTGGCCGATCACGCCGATCTTTCGAGTCTGGTACATATCCGAGTCCTTTCGGCCGAAGTTCGCGTAAGGGAAATTGTAATTCGCACCGAGCACTGCGCCGAGATAAAGTGACATGACTTCGTTCTGACACATTGCGGTGGCGGCATGTGGGGGCGGACGTTCCGGGCGTGATGGGCTCTGCGGACGAAGCGGGTTGCGGGCGCGGCGGGGTTGCGGGGCAGCGCGGGCACGCACGTACGGCGTCTGTGGCGCGCGGTTCGCTCCGGCACCGGTTCGCATCGAGCCAACCTCCCAGCGCGCACGTTTGTGTCGTACCATAGGGGGATGTGAACCAAGGAGGCCCCATGCCCATTCGCATCCCCGACGCCCTGCCCGCTACCGCGGCGCTCGAGAGCGAGAACATCTTCGTCATGACCGAGTATCGCGCGCTGCATCAGGACATTCGTCCGCTGCGCGTGCTGATCTTGAACCTCATGCCCACCAAGATCGCCACCGAGACGCAGATCATGCGGAAGCTCTCCAATACACCCCTGCAGATCGAGGTCGAGCTGCTGCGCACCTGCAGCCACGAGGCCAAGAACGTCTCGCCCGAGCATCTCGAGACGTTCTACCGCACGTTCGACGAGGTGCGCGACGAGCGCTTCGACGGGCTGATCATCACCGGCGCCCCGGTCGAGAAGCTCGATTTCACGGACGTCGACTATTGGGACGAGCTCGTGGAGATCATGGACTGGTCCACCACCAATGTTCACTCCACGCTGCATATCTGCTGGGGCGCGCAGGCGGGCCTGTTCCATCATTACGGGATCGACAAGCACGAGCTGCCCGCCAAGCTCTCGGGGGTGTACGGGCACCGTTTGGAAAAGCCGAGCTCGTCGCTCGTCCGCGGCCTGGACGATCGCTTCTTTGCCGTCCACTCGCGCTATACCGGCGTTGATGAGGATGCTGTGCGCGAGCATCCCGAGCTCGAGGTCATCGCGAGCTCCGATGAGGCGGGCCTGTACTTGGTGAAGAGCTTGGACAGCCGACGGTTCTTCGTGTTCGGCCATCCCGAGTACGACGCCGACACGCTGCGCCTCGAGTACGAGCGCGACGTCCGCGCCGGAATCGACCCGGACGTGCCGGTGAACTATTTCCCCGACGACGATCCCGCGCGCGAGCCCCTGTGCTCGTGGCGCGCGCAGGCCCAGCTGCTCTACACCAACTGGCTCAACTACTACGTGTACCAGACCACGCCCTACGACGTGACCCGCGTCGGCGCGTAGGCGCGTGCCCCGCTTGCGGAGAAGGGGTTCATCCGCGCGCCCGGGGCGTTTCTATCCGCACGCCTCGGTATACTGAATGAGATCAAATTGAAGGCCGGCCTTGTGTCGGCCCTCGTGTGTTTTGGAGAGAGTGTATGTCGAATCAGCCTGGCCTCTGGGACGCCCCCGCTCCCGTTCCGACCCCCGAGCCCGACCTCGTGCCGCTCGACGCGTATGGCGCAACGCCCGACCATGTCGAGGTTCCCGCCGACTACATCCCCGTGGACTATGAGCCCGCGGCCCCCGTCGTCCCGGCCCCGGCCCCGTCGTACACCCCCGCCGCCGCCCCGGCCCCGAACGCCGCCGCCCCGGCGCGTCCCCTCGTCGACATCGACACGCTCAACCCTGCACAGCGCGAGGCGGTCCTCACCACCGAGGGCCCGCTGCTCGTACTCGCCGGTGCTGGATCGGGCAAGACGCGCGTGCTTACGTTCCGTATCGCCCGCATGATCGGCGACCTGGGTATTCGCCCCTGGCAGATTCTCGCCATCACGTTCACCAACAAGGCTGCTGCTGAGATGCGCGAGCGTCTCTCCGCCATGCTGCCCGACGGCGGTATGCGCGGCATGTGGGTGTGCACCTTCCATGCCATGTGCGTGCGTATGCTGCGCGAGGATGCCGATCTGCTCGGCTACACCGGCCAGTTCACCATTTACGACGATGACGATTCCCGCCGCATGGTGCGCGAGATCATGACCCACCTGGGCATCGAGCAAAAGCAGTACCCCATCAACATGATCCGCTCCAAGATCTCCACGGCCAAAAACGCCATGATCGGCCCGGAGGAGCTCATCGAGAAGGCGAGCTCGCCGCAGGAGCAGAAGGCTGCCCAGGTGTACCTGGAGCTGGAGCGCCGCCTGCGCGCCGCGAACGCCATGGATTTCGACGATCTGCTCGTGCGCACGCTCGAGCTGCTGCGCACCCGCCCCGAGGTGCTCGAGAAGTACCAGGAGCGCTTCCGCTACATCAGCGTCGACGAGTACCAGGACACCAACCATGTCCAGTACGAGATCGCCAACCTGCTCGCCGCCAAGTACCAGAACCTCATGGTCGTGGGCGACGACGATCAGTCGATTTACTCTTGGCGCGGCGCCGACATCTCGAACATCCTCGACTTCGAGAAGGATTTCAAGCAGGCCAAGGTGGTCAAGCTCGAGCAGAATTACCGTTCGACCGGCCATATTCTGGCCGCCGCCAACGCCGTGGTGCGCAACAACTCGCGGCGCAAGGAGAAGCGCCTGTTTACCGATTTGGGCGACGGCGAGAAGATCCAGGCCTATCAGGCGAGCGACGAGCGTGACGAGGGGCGCTGGATCGCCTCCGAGATCGAGAAGCTGCGCGCCGCCGGCACCAGCTATGACGACATGGCCGTCTTCTACCGTACGAACGCGCAGTCCCGTATCTTGGAAGATATGTTCCTGCGCGCCGGTGTGCCCTACAAGATCGTGGGCGGCACGCGATTCTTCGACCGCGCCGAGATTCGCGATGTCATGGCGTATCTCAAGATGATCGTGAACCCCGCGGACGAGATGAGCGTCAAGCGCGTCATCAACACCCCGCGTCGCGGCATTGGCTCAACCTCCATCGGCAAGATCGAGGACCTGGCCCGCATGAATGCCTGCTCGTTCTTCCAGGCGTGTGAGCTCGCCATCGCCGAGACGGGCATGTTCTCCGCCAAGGTGCGCCATGCCCTCGGCGACTTTGTGAACATCGTGCGCGAGGGACGCCGCATGGACGGCGAGCTCAAGGACGTCGTCGAGATGATCGTGGACAAGAGTGGCCTGGTGCAGGCGTTCCGCGCCGAGGGCACCATGGAGGCCGAGTCCCGAGCCGAGAACATCCAGGAGTTCCTGGGCGTCGCCGCTGAATTCGAGGAGACGCACGAGGACATCGAGGGCACGCTCGAGAGCCTCGAGGAGCTGCGCGCCGCCGGTGTGGCGGACGTGCCGGAGGTCGCCCCCATGCCTGCCGGCATCGCGATGCCGATGGGCACCGCGATGTCCGCTACCACGAGCGCGCTGTCCGATGCATTGGCGAACCCTTCCATGACGCCCGCTCCCACTGCGAACGCCGCTGCTCTCGCCGCAGTCGAGGTCGAGCGCATGTACGGCCCACTTGCCTGCAAGGCCCTGCCGGCCCTGCTCGAGTGGCTGGCCCTGCGCAGCGACCTGGACGCCCTGGCGGGGGAGAGCCACGCCATCACCATGATGACGGTCCACTCCGCCAAGGGCCTGGAGTTCCCCGCGGTGTTCGTGGCAGGTATGGAGGAGGGCATCTTCCCGCACGTTGCCGGCTGGTCCGACGACGATCCGGCAAAGCTGGAGGAGGAGCGCCGCCTGGCCTACGTCGCCATCACGCGCGCACGTAAGCGCCTGTTCCTCACCTACGCCGCCACGCGCCGCACCTACGGTTCCACGCAGGCAAACCCGCGTTCGCGCTTTGTGAACGAGATTCCCGCCGAGAACATCGAGTTCTCCGGGATCGGTTCTTCCGGGTTCGAGGGTACCGGCTGGGAGAAGCGCGGCGATCGCCGTGGAACCTTTGGCTCGGGTCAGGGCTCGGACATGTACGGTGGCCGCGTGTTCGGTTCCTACACGCGTTCCACGCCGGGTACGCAGCGGCGCACGGCAATCAGCCCGGATGCCGGCCGTGTGGGCACGGTGGGTTCCGATAGGGGAGCGGCATCGCGCAAGCCGGCAACGTTTGGCTCCGGCGCCCCGCGCCCCAAGAAGAGCACCGTCTCGGCAACGGTCGAGCGCAAGGTGGATGTCGAGGCGGCGGCAACGACGTTCGTCGCCGGCGATCGCGTGAGTCACAAGACGTTCGGCCCCGGTACGGTCATCTCCGCCGCCGGAGATATGATCGAGGTCCAGTTCGAGCGTTCCGGCCAGACGAAGAAGCTCATGAAGGGATTTGCGCCCATCGTCAAACTCGTCTAGCGGATAGGCACTCCACTCTGATACAGTTTCTCCCATTACAGAAACGACGATCCGGAGGGAGGCGCACATGACGAGCGCAAAACTCACGTCCCGGCAGTCCCTGTTCGTGGGCGTCACCTTGTTCTCTATGTTCTTCGGGGCGGGCAACCTCATTATCCCGCCCCTTCTCGGCCTGCAGGCGGGCGGCGCTGTCGTACCCGCCATGATCGGTTTTCTCATCACCGGAATCGGCCTGCCCATGCTCGGCATCATCGCCGTCGGCCTTGCCGGTACGATTCGCGACCTCGCCTCGCGTGTGCACCCGGTGTTCTCGAGTGTGTTCGTCGCCGCCATCTACCTCGCGATCGGACCGTGCTTGGCCATTCCGCGCACCTCGTCGACCTCTTTTGAGATGTTGCAGCCGCTGCTTCCTGCCGGCATTTCGCTCGAAGTGGCGCGCCTTGTGTTCTCGGTGGCGTTCTTTGCCGTGGCCTACTTGCTGGCCATGCACCCCAGTGCGCTCACCAAGCTGCTGGGGCGCATCACCGGTCCCGCGCTTATCGTGCTGATCGTGGCCGTGGTGGGCGCTGCGCTGTTCAATCCCGTGGACGCCGTCCGTGCGACGCACGACGCGTATGAGGGCAATGCGGTCATGGCGGGTTTTCAGACGGGCTATCAGACCATGGACCTGCTTGCGTCGCTCACCTTCGGCATCATCATCGCGACGAATATCCGCGAGCTCGGCGTGACCGATGATGCGGGCCTCACGCGCGAGGTCTCGCGTGCGGGCGTGTTCGCCGGCTTGCTCATGGGTCTCATCTACTGCGGCCTGGCCGTGGTGGGCCTGAATATGGCTCCCGCCATGCCGGATGCAACGAACGGCGCCGCGATCCTGACGGCTTCGGCCACCTTGCACTTCGGCTCCATGGGAACGGTGGTTGTCGCTGCGATTTTCCTGCTCGCTTGTCTGAACGTGTGCATTGGACTCATCAGCTGCTGCGGCACGTATTTCGCCGAGGCGTTTCCGCGTGTTCCCTATCGCATGTGGGCCCTGGGTTTCGCCGTGTTCTCCTGTGCCGTTTCCAATGTGGGCCTCGATGCGATTCTGGCGTTCTCGGTCCCGTTGTTGAACGCGCTGTATCCGGTTGCGATCGTGATCGTGCTCATGGGGATGATGCACAAAGGGTGCGACCTCGTTCCTCGCGTGTGGCCGTGGGTTGTGGGCTTCACGGGCGTGGTGAGCGTTGCCACTGCTCTGCGCGATGCGTTCTTCGCGGGCGCGTGGTTGCCCTTCGATGCGATGCCCTTCGCCGACCTTGGCATGAATTGGGTCTTTCCGGCGCTGGTGGGTATGGTCATCGGCGTTGCGGTGTCGGGCATCCGCTCCTCTGCCGTCGAATAGGCGTTGGGACCGTCTGCCGGGTTGTGGCGCGCACGCCGCGCGATGCTGGGTATAGTCGAGAGCGGAAGCAATACAGTCGCCTCAGTTCGGTTTGGGTGGCGTGAAAGGAGACCTTATGGCGGAGAGCAAACAGTACTACATCGGTGTCGATGTCGGAGGCACCTCCGTCAAGCTCGGCTTGTTTGACGAGGAGGGCGACCTGCTCGGCAAGACGAGCGTTCCCACGCCCTCGCTGGCATGCGGTGAGGGCCACGCCGCCGTGATTGGCGGCATCGAACAGCTTATGGCTGGCGTGCAGCAGCCCATGCTGTTCGTGCGAGGTATCGGCTTGGCAGTGCCTTGTCCGGTGCCCGCAAGCGGTGTGATCACCATGGCGGCCAACATCGAGATCGACGCCCCGGCACTCAAAGAGGCGCTCGAGGTACGCTGCCCACATGCGTTGGTTCGCTATGTGAACGACGCGAATGCGGCGGCGATGGGCGAGGTCTGGCGCGGCAGTGCGCAGGGGCACCGCAGCATGGTTATGGTGACCATCGGAACGGGCCTCGGCGGTGGTGTGGTGGTGAACGGCGATGTCGTCGACGGCGCGTTCGGTGCCGGCGGCGAGATCGGGCACATCTGCGTGAATCCGGCCGAGGAGCGCGCGTGCGGCTGCGGTCTGCACGGATGCCTGGAGCAGTACGCCTCGGCTTCCGGCGTGGTCAGCAACTACCTGCGCGTGTGCGAGGAGCGCGGTGTCGAGCCTGTCGAGCTGGTGGGTCCGAGCGATTCGCGTTCGGTGTTCGACGCGGCTCGTGCGGGCGATGAGACGGCGCTCGCCGCGATCGATGTCGCCATGGATTATCTCTCGCTCGGTTTGCAAATTATCTCCGCCGTTGTGGATCCCGAGGTTTACGTGCTTGGCGGCGGTGCGTCCGCTTCGGCCGATATGTTCCTGGATTCCCTGCGCGCGAAGTACGAGGCCCGCGCGTTCCCCGCGAGTCGCGCCACGGCGATCGAAGTCGCCTCGCTCGGCAACGACGCCGGCATCTTCGGAGCGGCATACGTGGCGCTGCGCGCCGCCGCTCGCGAGGTGTAGGCTTTCGGCTGCAGTCGTGTTGCCATTACGGTTGCGAGCAGCTGGAGGTTATGAACGGTTTTCTTGTCACGTTTGGAGCTTATGAACGATTCGTTCATAAGCTCCATTTTTGTACATGCCCTGAGCTGCAGTTTTGGTTGCCCTCAATACTCGACGTGCAGTAAATCGTTCATAAGCTCCAATCGTGCACAGCGTCCTGGCGCGCTCACCCTCCAGCCGTGCTCAGCG
>ERZ1673750.1664-NODE-1664-length-10286-cov-6.338090_pt1 | contig 10286 bp, 9 predicted proteins | sample MGYA00580203_ERZ1673750 | MGnify/ENA primary metagenome ERZ1673750 (study PRJEB41218, sample SAMN15661763) | gut metagenome | host: Homo sapiens | place: Canada: London | collected 2015-08-20/2019-03-30 | study: EMG produced TPA metagenomics assembly of... | reverse complement strand
TGTTGGTATTGCATCATTCCCTCTACCCACGACCATGACTCCTTATAATTTTTATACTCTCATTATACGACAAATAAATAATAAGTCGAGTTAATCATACAAAAATCGGCAAAATAGTTTTGGTATAGATGCTACACATTTGTGTACTGCGTATTTCCCAATAAAAATGGAAGATCCTTTTTAGAATCTTCCGCACTAATTTCTGTATCATTCATTTTTTTCTGCATTTGGTAATAAAGAAGCAATCGGCCAACTATAAAATTCTTTTTTTTCTGTTGCAGATAATTGCTGTATATGTATATCAAATTCATCAACCTGTTTCAGCAAAATACATGCGCAGCACCTCGCAAATTTATTCTCAGAATATTTAATCTGTGCCAATGTTTTCCTTTCTTCAAGCTCTAATTCTCTTTTACGAGCAATAATTTGAAGTCTATTTATTGTAATAATGGTTGGATCCATCGAATATTTCTCTAAGATATTTATTAATTTTTCAGCCAATAACAATAAGTTTTTATCTCTTTCCTTATCATAAGACTTTAGAAAATCCAATATTAGTCCCAAAAGTTGATCCGTTTCTTCTTCACTGATCTTGTTCATTGCTTCCAACAAATCATTTTCATCAAATATCATCTGAGATATATCCTCATCTCGTAACGCAAACCAGCTGCTGATTTTCTGTGTTTTTCCATCTGGTATATCGGCAAAGATAGCAATCCGTTTACCATCCTTCAAATAATTACGAATTATATATCCATCTTCTTGAATCTTTTCATATTCTAATAGCAATTTCCTACGTCCAATTATTTGTTTATAAAGACCACATTTTTCATCTGCTTGGAATGGTAACGATAAAACTTGCATTTCCACTAATCCCTTTTTCAGAAAAAATATGGTGGGTTCTACATCTAAAATTTCTTTCGTTTTAAACAAACTTCTTTTAATATTTAGTTCTTCAAGCATTTCTCCTAATTGAACAATCCGTTTGTGATAAGCAAGAAATCTTTCTGTAAAAGCAGTTTGTATTTCTTCTAAGAAATTTTTTCCTAAACTTATATTTTCAAGCGATACTTCCTCTGCATCAGAAATAGCTACTATAATTTTTGATGCCTGAAAAACAGCTTCAAAATTATAGTTAGTTGCCTCAATGTAACGAATGGTTGTTTTTTGACTTTTTTCTGTTAAAACAAATTCAATGATTTCACTAATCCTTGTAGTCGTTTGATTTAATGCATAAATATGTCGAACAGGATATCTTTGTTCTATTTTATCATCGATTTTTATTAACCAATCACTTTCGGTCGCAGTAACCAAATGTGTTAATAAAACTGGTATCTCTATCCCATCCTTCTTGGTTTACATAACTTAAATGTATTGTAATGCTTCCCTGTTTTTCTTTTCCTTTCATTATATGGACAATATCTACCGGAAGTAAGATTTTTGCATACATTTTATCAATATATTCTGATTTTGAAATTGCATCAACGAAAAATATTACCCCGCCATTTTTCAAATAATTTTTCAAATCATATATATCTACTGGATAGCTTATGCTATCTGAATCTGGAAGAGTATTATACTCTTTTCCCTTTACTTGGATGGGAATAAGAAATTCATTTCCTGTCGAAGTCGGCTTTTTATTTTTGTAATATATGATATTTCCATCCCACGAAACCGTTTTGTCATTCATATGAATATCTGACTCATCCAAATATTCAGACATAGCACACATTCTTTGTAGTGTTGTTATAGAAAATGTTTCTTGACTACTCATTTATCTGAATCTCCATGTAGTTGTTCGTTTCTAAAATTTTATTGTTACCTATTTCATTATACTATATAGCACACTACGTTTCTAGATACTTTATCCCCACAACCACCAGTAGGCACGTTCTTCACGACCCTGCCAGTCGCTGATTGTTTTCTTCTTCACTAAAAATTCTTAATCAGATTCAAGTCTCTTTTATTCAATGCTTTCCTCATTGCTTCACTTTCTTTGCGTAATGTTTCATTCTCTCTTTTCAGTTTCGCTACCTGTTGCTCCAGCTGCAGGATACGGTTGTCCATTGCCATATCTAAAATCTTTCTTCTCTTATCTACCATGCCAGCCTGTAGCTGCAAAGCACGATCTACTGCCTTTCGCACTTCCGGATTCTTATAGAAAAATCCTCTGGACAGTCCGGTCTTTTGCATCAGTTTGGGAACGGTCACTTTATCCTCTTCTTCGATCATTTCCTGGATTGCCAGTTTTGCCCTCTGAATTTTCTCCACGCTCTGCTTATGGTTTACTTCCAGCATCTTGTCATATTTGCTCATACTCTTTCCCCCATCCTGCCAGATTCGCCCGAATCATCCGACTCATCTCTGCTCTGATTTCTCTTGTTTCATCTGCGATGATCTGGAGGCTCATCTTCCGGTAAAATTTCACATTCTTTACAGATGTATGCCCCAATAGTTTTGCGATGGTCCAGTCATCCAGATGCAGTTCTGTTAAACGGATACCATATACATGGCGGAACATATGCGTTCCAAATCCGAATAGTTCTCCATGATCGTCCCGCAAATCTTTTTTCTGGATCAGATCCATCACCTTGTTTTGAACGGTATTGTACTGCATAGGTCTCTTGCTATTTTTCTCATCCACAAAAATGTAAACCGTATCTCCATACATTTTTCTAGTATATTGGATTGCTTTTTCAATCAGCAGTTCCAGTTCTGCACTGATAGGCTTCACAAATGTAGTTGTTTTCATCTGCCGGATCTGGATCATAGGATGTCCGTCCTGCCGATACAGGCAGTCTGTCTGCAGGGTAAGGGTATCCGATATCCTTGTTCCTAACATCTGGTGGATGACCATAAGACGCTCCATCTGCTCATCCAGTTCCGCAAGCGCTGCATTAAAACGAATCAGCTCACTGTCTGAATAAGATTTCAATTTCGGCTGCACCTGTCTGGGCAAGTCACTGGCCAGGAATAAAATTTCTAAATGTGGATACCCGTATAATTTTCCAATGGTTTCCAGCACTCCCCGGAGTCTTGTCAAATCCATTCGGTAATTATTCACACCCTCCGCTTCTGTTGCAAGGTACGTCAGATATTCCTCCAGCAACTCCCGATTCAGTTCTTCTGCCGAATGGATATGGGGATATGTTTCTTTCAGATATTTGGATAATCTCCGGATGGCTGTCAGTTCTTTGATAATCGTTGCAATCGCTTCATGATGTAAATGTTCATAAACTGCCTTTTTTGTTTCTTCCCGTAAGTCATCCTGGATAATCGCTGTAAAATTCAAAGTCTGCACATTTTTAATCGGATTCTTTTTATAGGCAATGTCCAGATTCTCTAATGTCCAGATATCTTTCTCAATCTCATCCCGTTCCTCTTCCGCTTCTGTAAATTGATATGCCTTCCGCACATAAGTGATGAGGCTCGATGGCACTGTCTTTTCTTTTCCATATACACTGATTCCCTGCATGGTCAGTTTCTGCCCATGTTCCAGAATCCAGCTTCGGATTTTTAGCAGCCATTGTTCCCACTCCAGTTCCTGCAGGCTCTCTGCCCGGATGTGCTTATCCTTTACCATTCTGCAAAATCTCTGATAAATCACTCGTTCCTGTATCATCGTTGCCAATGCACATTGTCGGCTTCGGTTCTCAATAAAGGAACGGAATTCTTTTTGAAGTCCCTTTGTTGGAAGCAGTCCGAAATCAAAGCAATGGGATTCCTTTACCTTCTTTTTCTGTTTTTCATCTGCTCTTGCATAGCAGTCCAAATCGATTAGATATAATTTTTTATCCATGGAACTCTCCTTTCATCAGTTCCGCCGCAAAGCTGTGGGTTTCTTCCTGGAAATATGCTTCACTGGCTTTTTCCAGTTTCTTCGGCATATAGTCCACATACTGTCTGGTCATTTCTTCGTATTCATGCCCCAGGTAATCCCGTACCGCCTGGAGGGAAATACCGTTATCATAATAAAGCGTAGCCAGGTTATGACGGTAATCATGGGATCTGAAAATGTACTCCCCGTCTGCAATCTTATTTTTCTCACAGTATTTCAACATTTGATACCGTAATGTAGCATACTGGAATGCTCCACCTTTTTTGCTTTTAAACAGATATTCTGCCGATCCAATCTGATATTTCTTTTTGTACACCTGCACCAGCTTGTACAATGCTTCCGGAATGGGAATCCGCTTATACGTTTTCATTTTCACCTGATATACTTTCAGCCAGTAATCACCATTCTTCTCTTCATAATCACCACCTGTCAGGGTACACACTTCGCTTCCCCGAATTCCCGTACACCATAAGTGCAGGAACATCAGCCGCAGATGTTCCGGAAACTCTGCCAGCTTCGATAAAATTTCCGTATAGATTCTTTCTGGTACGCTGCGGTCATTGTGGCCATGCACTTCTTTCTGCAGATAATACTCATGCCGGAAGGGAATCTTCTTCAGATATCCTTTTACTACAAGGAAGTTGTAAAACTGCAAAATCATAGTGATTCTCCCATTCGCTGTCTTTTCACGGGTATCCTGTCTCTGAACGGATTCCAGATATCGCTGGATCTTCTCCGCTTCCACTTCATGGATCGGATTTTCTTCTCCATTGAAATATACCAAGAATGTACGAAGTTCCTGCAGCTTGATCCGAATGGTGCTGATAGATAAATCTGTGATTCCAAACAGGTACCGCAGATATTTTTGCAAAATCTTTTGATTTTCCAAGTTGGTCACCTCTTTAAAGGATACCCATTCCACGGGCTTGCTTGGATTCATTCGTTCTCTGGAAAAATGAAAACGTTCCAAAAACCACACATTCGCATTCCAATGAATTTCCGGTGCCTGTAAAAATAGGATTTTTCTGCTCATCCGTAGGATACCAAACACAGCACTTTTCTTTTCCCCTCTAAAACGTTCTGAGAGTTCCTGCTCAAATTGCTGTTCTTTGGCCAGTGTCATTATCTCAATATCAGCTACTTGTTGCTTCGCACAAAATTGATAGAGCCTTTGCAGTGCCAGCAGTTTCTCTTTTCTGTAACGGCCTTTGTAGGTATGGATCACCTCTTTCAATACCGTAAAAATCTGCATCTTCAAATTTCTTGGACACTCCAGTGTAAAATCCCACAGCAGTTCCTTCCCATCTTTGCTGGTCAGAAAAGATTCTGCTATCTCAATCTCCGGATAATAGGTGAGGCACATCCATTGATCACGATACTCCGTGGTATAGTTTCTTCGCCCTGCCAGTGTCTGCATCTCTTTTTTCATCTGATGAAGGAAGATTCTGTCAAATCCCCTCAGGCAGGTAATTGGTGCATGAACGGTTTCGTTCCTTTCCAAATATTCTTCGTATCGGATCCTTAAGGCTACGCCCATTTCCGAAATGTCGGTAATCCCCTCTTCTATCAGGAATTTCTTTACCATGTTTCGTATAGTTCCATTTACCTCTGTGCAGGCATCCACCTGTTCACAGATTTTTTGTTCCAGTGCTTCCCGCTCTTCCTGCTGTTCATAAATATGTAATTGATAAGCGGGCATGTTCTTCACCTCCTACAGGAGTTTCTCCACATCATAAAGGGCAGAATGCTTTGCATAATATTGATCGCTGGCTTCCATAAGCTGGTCATCTACAAGGTTCAGATATTTGATTGTCGTGTCGATGTGCTTATGTCCATATGCCTCACTGATCATTTCCAGTGGCCATCCGGCATCCCGCCTCATGTTTCCGAAGTATCTCCGTAACATATGGGGCGTTGTATGGATGCCTGTCTTTTTCTCCATCCGCTCCAGCATCCGGTAAACTGCATCCACCTGCAGTGCCTTTCCTTTTGTCTCTCCTTCGATGTTTACAAACAGCATCGGCTGGTGCTGTAAAAATTCCCGGTACTTGGACAAATAAAACAGTAAAAACTGGAAGGTGGCATCACTGACTTTGGATCTTCGGTACGCCGCATTCTTCGCCCTTGCCTTGTTCTCATTGTCATCCCGGAAGAATACCCGGATGGTGTGTCTTTCATAATCAATATCTCTGGTATAATTTACACCTAAAATCTCGCCGATTCGGTATCCTGTTTCTGCCAGCAGCATGATCAGAAGCTGGTCCCTGCAGTTGGTACACTGCTTCAAAAGTTCCAAAATCTCCTGATGCTCTGCCGGACGGACGTTTCGTTCTTCCTCTTTCAGATAGCCATTGAATGACCGGAACCGCAGCTTCCGTTTTACACCGATGGAATCATGGGTGGTAAAACTGTCATAATATAACACTTTCAGCCTTTCCATATCTGCTTCCAGCTCTAAAAAACAGAAAAACCTGAACACGTCTTTTAAGTACGCATTGCAGGTTTTATTGCTTGGCAGTTTCTCTTTCTTTTCATGCAAATGGTTTCCGACTTTCAGCCAGTGGAGAAATCCCACATAATGTTCATACTGTTCCTGGAATTCCAGTTCCGCCACCTGGGACAGTTCCATCTTTTTCTCATCCAGATATTCCAGATAGAACCGGATGGATTTTGCCCTGCGGCCAACGGTATTCGGGGAACGGTTTGCTCGGATCAAATGCGTCAGATACTTGGACGGGAACAGCACCATCTGCCAGCTCTGATGATCCCGGATTAAAAAATATTCCTGTTTTCCTTCCCAGATATGTTCCACTGCATATCGTGCCATTTTGCTCACCGTCCTTTCCTCTAACGCTATACACATTATACCCACTTCATGTTCAAATATCTATTCATCAATACCAACAATCTCTCCAAAACCGCCCCCAAAACTGTACTAAACTTTTCCCCTAAAAGCGTCTGGAAAATAAGCACAAGCAACAAGGCTGGAAAGAGAATTTTGCCTATTACAAATAATACTCTACACCTTTCCGGCTGCGGATGAAATCCTGTACCTCTTTCAACTCTTCTGCTATCCGGCAGGACGGAAGCGCACACATCACATCTTCGTGATACTTGCCGCCTTTTCCTGCCCGAATATCTAAAATAGACACCACACAAGTATCAGTTTCTGTACGAATGGCTCTCCCAAATCCTTGTCGCAGTTTCTTCTGCATATCCGGCACAATGATAGACTGAATATAGGATTCCAGGGAATCATAGGTTTCCTTCTCCGCTTCACTGATAGGATCTGGCACTGCAAAAGGTAACTTCACAATAATCAGCGAAGACACCATGTCTCCGGGGAAGTCTACCCCTTCCCAGCAGGAGCCGGCTGCGAACAGCACCCCATTCTCCATAGTCTTAAAACGGAGGATTTCTTCCTGCGAATGCCTCCATACTTCCACCATGGGAAATGGCAAGCTGTCTCTTAAAATCTGGTACACACTTCCCATAAGCGTATAAGAAGTAAACAGTACCAGCGTATGTCCGTAAGTGGAACAGATCAGGGAATGGATATGATTTGCCACCATCAATGCCTCTTCCCTGCTTCCTCTCCTGCAATGCTCCAACGTCTTTGGCAGGTATAGCAGACAATTCTTTTCATAGGAAAAAGGAGACTCTGCCACATATTCCTGCACTCCTGCCCTTCCTTCCAGCCCGGTGATCTGCCTGGTGCGTAAAAAGCCTGTTCCTGCCTTTAGTGTCCCACTGGTCAAGATGGCGGACATTCCTTCTTCCCTGTTCCATAACATCTTCCGGAGCAGTCCTGGGATTTCCCGGCTAGCTGCACACAAAACGGGAAGCTGCTCTGTATCCAAATGCAGATAACGAACATATTTCTCATCGCTGCTACAAAAACACTCCAGCACATCCTTTGCTTCTTCCAGCCGATTCCATATCCACTTTGGAACACTTCGCTCCAGCTTTTCTAAAAGAAATTCCAGCATCTCTACGCCTTCCCACAGAGAAACCACACTATTTGTTGTATCATGGAATGTTTCCCGAATTCCTTTCCCAATTCGGTGTTCTGCACCAACCACATGCAATGCGTCATACATGACTGTCCGCAGGATTCTTGCCTCTTCTTTCTGATGCTCCCGTTCCAGATAATACGCTATTTCCCGAATATCATCCATACACAGGTTTTTTCCAAACATCTGCCTTGCCGCTTCTGGTAACTTATGAGCTTCATCTACAATCAACGTCCGATAATCAGACAATAAAGGCTTGTATCCTTCTGCTCTGTGATACGCATCTGCCAGTAAATAGTTGTGATTACAGATTTGAATGAACACATCCTGTTTCCTGGATTCTTCCAGATATCTCTGATAGCGGCACATCTGCCTGCCCGGACATTCTCTTGGACAGAATTTTGGCACACAGACCAGCCTTCTGTCAAACCCGCTCAGATTCTTTACGCTATCCATATCATATTGTTTCCGCAAGGACAGTAGTGCTTCTTTCTGGGCAGCATTCTTATGTTTATGGCGGATTGCTTCAATTCGTTGTTCCAGCCTAGTATCACAAACAAAGTGTTCCTTCCCTTTTCGCACCACTGCCCGAAGCGGGGACTGAATGATTCCTTGCTCCAGCAGCACCCTGGACAAAAAGGGAATATATTCCGTCAATATAGCTTTCTGCAATGCAATGCTGGAGGTGGACACCACCACCGGGCGCTGTTCCAATGGATTTCCTCGCCCTGTCAGCATGGAATACTTCCGCAATAATACACAGGCTACCAGATAGGCATAGGTCTTCCCAATTCCTACCCCAGCATCACACAAGGCAATCTGCTCTCCCAGCAGAGTATCCAGCATTTCATGGCATAGACGGATCTGCTCTTCCCTGACTGCCAGTCCCTGTTCCGGAAATAGCACCCGGAAGATCTTCTCCACTTCCTGATGCGCTCTTTTTTGATATTCAACTTTATAAAACATAGTACTTCTTTCCGCATGGCGTTAATACCACAAGAATACGGCTGTGATATTTTCCCACAGCCGCATGTATCTGATATCAACGACACACTCTTTTTTGATTTCTTATCGTTTCTTCTTTTCTTTAGCACCGTATTTGTCCTCGACTCCCCGGCTGCCACACCACATCTATGGTAGGGAACATCACAGGCGGATGCTTCGCTTCGCACCGCTCGCAGATTTCCTGAAAGTCTTGCTGATTACAACTTAGAGTCCATCCTCTTCTTTTTTGAGAAGAATTTCGTATCATTATCCCCCTCCGATGATCCTGGCGAAAGACCTGCAAAAGTCCATTCACAGCTATAAGGAGTCGCTCAGAATGAGAACAGGCACCGACAGTTTTCTCACGAACTGATCCGCCATAGTCTTTGGCCAGACCTTTCCATAACAATCCTGCAGTGCTTGTTCCCATCCGTCCTGGCGCTTATGCTGTCACGCTTCTATCTTTGGGAACGTACCTGTAATGCTGGTATGTGGTTGTCAAGGAACGAGGGGCAATTACCCCTTTCATATATAGAGCCGATGAGATACCCCATTTTTCTTCACTTCTTCAAAACTTTTTTAATTTTTTTCTTCAATCGCTCAATTCGTGTATAAATGGTCTTTTCCGCTAGTCCCATCTGACCTGCAATCTCACGAACAGAAAATCCCCACATCTTCAGAAGTAAAATCTGCAGTGTTTTCTTATCCGACTCCAAAAGAACCTGTAATAACTGCTCATTCTCTACACTGTCAAGTAACTGTTGAATATTAAGCACCACTGAAGATGGTTCTTCCAATTCCCTGGTGTATAATTCTTCTTGATTAGAAGAAAAATGTTCCCAGAATCTCCGCTCCGCATTAAAGTCCTGCCAGTCTAATTCACGAAGTCTTTGGATTACCTCTTCACTGACACCGGATTTTCGCAAAATCCGTTCCTCCTGCTCCTTCCACTGTTTCCATTTATATTCTTCTTTTGCTTTATGAAATGTCACCTTTCTTTTCCTCCGATCTGAATTTTTTTGAAATCAAATCGGACTGGCGGTGACCTTGCCTTCTCATAGGCAAAAGACTGTATGAACCGGAGTTTTCTCCACAAAAAGAAAGATGCCGCAATCCTGTTTTGAATTGCGACACCACCAAACGCTGCATATGAAGTTAGGTTTTTCTCTTTTGTAGCTCTTTCCGGCACATACACTGCTCCTTTATGTCATGGAACGAAGCCCATTTTTTACATAAAGAAGTAGTATACAAAACTAAGCTGTCATCAGACTGTCTGTTGTCTGTCAAATAACTGTCAGTTTTTCTGTCATTTCTTTTACAATTATAACCAAATCTTACCATATAAAGAGCAGGCTCCTTTTTCAGAAACCTGCCTTCTATGATTCCTTATAACCTCTTAAACAATATCCAACCTCTTTTACACTGCTGATTATATGCTCTGCATTTACATC
>ERZ1673750.1659-NODE-1659-length-10294-cov-5.264870_pt1 | contig 10294 bp, 8 predicted proteins | sample MGYA00580203_ERZ1673750 | MGnify/ENA primary metagenome ERZ1673750 (study PRJEB41218, sample SAMN15661763) | gut metagenome | host: Homo sapiens | place: Canada: London | collected 2015-08-20/2019-03-30 | study: EMG produced TPA metagenomics assembly of... | reverse complement strand
TCAGCGAGGCGGCGTAGTTGCCGCCGCACTTGGCGAAGCCGGTGCCGCCGGGACCGGTGCGGAACCACTTGTCCTCCACCCAGATGCTCACCGGGCGGCTCTCGCCCTGGAAGTACGGGCCGGACGGGCTGGCGATCACGCAGTAGTCGACCTCCTGCGCGGCGCGCACGCCCAGGAACGGCTCGGACGCGAACATGAACGGACGCAGGTAGAGCGTGTATTCGCGGCGGGAGGGCACCCAGGCCGCATCGCGCTTGACCAGCGCGGCGCACGAGCCGATGAAATCGTCGACCGGCAGCTCCGGCAGGTACAGACGCTTGGCCGAGTTCTGGAAGCGTTCGGCGTTCGCATCCGGGCGGAACATCCAGATCGAGCCGTCGGCGTGCTTGTATGCCTTCAGGCCCTCGAAGATCTCCTGCGCATAGTGCAGCACCGAAGCGCCCGGATCGAGCTTGAGCGGCGCATACGGCTCGATGCGGCGGTCGTTCCACCCCTCGCCTTTGGTCCAGGAGATGTGGGCCATGTTGTCGGAGAAAATCTGTCCGAATGCCGGCTTGTCGATGAGTTCCTGCCGCTTGGCGTCCGAGGCCGGGTTGTCGTTCGGCAGCACGGTGAACGGTTCGGCGAGCTTGTCCAGCGCCGCGGGATCGTGATGGTTCTGTTCGGTCATTCTCAACTTCTTTCCTGCCGCCCTTGCGACGGCGCTCAGTGGTAATGCTCCCGCGCTTGTGGCCCGGGCTTCATGATTGGTACTCTCTCACATCCCGATGCCGGGATGCGGGACGGCGACCACAATATGAAAGGAACCCGCTCAACAGGCGGGTTCCTTTCATCGGTTACATCTGGATGGCGCTACGCTCACTCAGCGGCCGGGGCCTCCGGGGCCTCCGGGGCCTCCTCGGTGGAAGCGTCCTCCGGCACCTCAACGGTGACCACGGACTCCTCCGGATCCTCGACGTCGAGCTCGACGCCCTCCGGCAGCACGACGTCCTTGGCGAACACCTTGGTGCCGTCGGTCATGCCGTCCACGTTCACCACGATGCGCTCCGGCAGGTTGGCCACATCGGCGCGGACCTTGAGCTCCTGGATGTCCACGAACGCCACGGCGGCGCCCTTCGGCTCGCCCTCGACGAACACCGGCACCTCGACGTCGATCTTCTCGCCGGCGCGGACCTCATAGAAGTCCACGTGCTCGACGATGCGCTTGACCGGGTTGCGCTGCACGTCCTTGACCACGGCCATCTTCTGCTCGTCGCCGAACTTGATGGTGAACAGGGCGTTGATGTGACGCAGGGCGAGCGTGGTCTCCTTCATCGGGAGCTTGACGAACACCGGGTCGGCACCGCCGGCGTAGATGGTCGCCGGGATCTGCTTGGCCACGCGCATGCGGCGGGCAGCGCCCTTGCCGAACTCATCACGAACTTCGCCCTCGAGGACGATCATGTTGCTAGCCATTGCTGGCCTCCTTTGGGTTGCATGTCACTTGTCGTTCTGTCTTTTGACGCCACGACGCGCCGCAGAACGACCCCGCAGGAGGGGCTGAATGCGCCGAGTCGATTACGGAAACCACCCACGGCGGTTTCCCTCGCCAAAGCAACAGTCATCAAGTATACGCACACCCCGGACAGCGCCCCACGCGCCGGCTGCATCGCACGCCCGCCGTGTTGCGGTCGTCGTACCCGTGTACCGGGCGCTAGACTGAACAACAGAAGGCCGTCCATGGAAGAGGTTGCAATGACGCAGACAACATCAACGCTGACGAAGAAGGTTCTGATCGGAGCCGGCGTCACCGCCGCGGCCACGGTTGGCGCACTATACGCCACGGCGAATCTCCTCTTCTCGTTCGCCCTGGACACCCAGGCCCGGCGGTCGATGATGCGCCGCCTGCAGGACGGCGAGCTGGAGGATCCGCAACCGGAGACGCCTGCGGCCGACATGGCGGAGCAGGAGGAGGCGGCCGACTGGTTCGAGGAGTCCAAGCAGCCGATCTCGATGATGAGCCGCGACGGGTTCAAGCTGCACGGCTGGCTCGTCGACCCCGATTGCGTGAGCCCCACTCCGCACCTGTACGCGATCTGCTGCCACGGATACAGCGGCGACCCGACAGAGATGGCCAAGTACGCGCACCGGTACGCCCGGATGGGATTCACGGTGCTGGTGCCCGCCTCGCGCGGGCACGAGCTGAGCCAGGGGCGCTACATCGGCATGGGGTGGATGGAACGTGTGGACCTGATGGACTGGATCGGCGTGATCACGGCGGCGGATCCGCAGGCACGCATCCTGCTGCACGGCAATTCGATGGGCGGCGCGGCGGTGATGATGGCGGCCGGCGAGGCCTCGCTGCCGCGCAACGTGGTGTCCGCCATCGAGGACAGCGGCTTTACCTCCGTGTGGGACCAGTTCATGTTCAACGCCCGCTCGCTGTACCATCTGCCGCGCTGGGCCGCGCGTCCGCTCGTGGCCACGATGAGCCTGATCTGCCGGCATCGCGCGGGCTACGGGTTCCGTGAGGCATCGTGCGTACGACAGCTGCACCATACGACGATCCCGATGCTGTTCATCCACGGCGGCGCCGACGACTTCGTCTCCCCCGCCTCGCTGGAGAGGAACTTCGACGCCTGCGCCAGCATCGACCGTCAGAAGATGATGATCCCCGGGGCCGGGCATACGATGGCCGCATCCACGGATCCGGAACGCTACTGGCGCCGCGTCACCAACTTCGTCACGCGCACCTTCGGGCTGTGACCGCCATATTTGTCCGAATCCCCAGATTCTTACGTTGTTAGCGCAACCATCATGGCCAAAGAGCACGATTCCCCCGATTCGGACAAATACGAATCGGGGGAATCGAAGAACACGCCAGACCACGGGAGTCGGGAATGTCAGTACCCGTATTCGGGTGAGAGCAGGGCCATCAGGTCGCGGTCATGGTGATGCACGAGTTCGCTGTCGTCGCCCAATAACATGGTGGCTCCGTTGTCCCTGGTATACGGTTCCCATTCAGGCAGATCATCCGCTGATGGCACGCCGGTCCGGGCGAAATTCGCCCAAGCCTGACTGACGGCATCCGAGACCGCATTGTCGACATTGTGGAACACATACGGAATCTCCGCGCCGTGATAGGAACCCGCCACGCCGCTACCGCGGGTGAATACGTAGGCGTACACGTCGGCACCATGTTGATCGGCCTTGTGGGACATGATCTTCAACATCGGCAGTCTGATCAGCGTATCCACATGGCTGGCATCCAACCCGTCGATATTCGGATACGCCTGTGCCACAGCCTCCCGAACTGCCTGTTCCTGCCCCTCGGGCGCCTGCGTCGGAGAGCCGAAACTCGTCCATTCGTTGAGGTTGCTGCCGATGAGCAGCGGAACATCCCGCCCTGCCTGCGCGAAGGAGTCCTCGGTCACCGGATTGGTCGGTAGGATGTCACCATCCACCACCGGCCCCCATTCCATCTGATACCCGGATCCCAATGGCGCGGGAATCTCATATTCATCGGCGGTCTGTTGCAGCGCGTCCACGGTGGCCGCCTGCAGCTCATCCACGGAGACGGTCTGCAATGCGTCCGGATTCGCGGAATCGATGCCGAGTCCCTCCAGAACATGCGCGGCAAACGCCTGGCTCTGTTCCTTCGTGGCGAACGTCACGCCCATGGTCTCCGTGGCACCGCTCTGCACAATGCATTTGTGGAACAATCCCTGAGCCGAGGGCATCGTCATCAACGCCAGGATCTTCGCACCACCGCCGGATTGGCCGAACAGGGTCACGTTGTCCGGATCGCCGCCGAACGCTTCGATATTGTCCCGAATCCACTCCAACGCGTCCACGATGTCCAGTAGGCCCACGTTGCCCGAGGCCGCGTATTCCTCACCATATGCGGACAGGTCCAGATGGCCGAACACGTTGAGACGATGGTTCACCGAGACCACCACCACGTCCTGGCTTTCGCTCAGGTTCGCACCATCGTAGTTGCGTTCATTGGCGGACCCTGTGGAGAAGCCGCCGCCGTGCAGCCACACCATAACCGGACGGTTGCCGTGGTCGTTGATGTCCGGGGTCCAGATGTTCAGATTCTGGCAGTTATTGTCGGTTCCGGTGTCATCGGACGGTGCCGAGCCGCCGAACATGGCACCCTGCGGCGATGTGGGGCCATACGCGTTCGCCTCGAAGACGCCGTCCCATGGTTCCACGTCATGCGCCGGTTTGAACCGTTCGTCCGCCGTGGCGTACGGGATGCCGAGATACCGGAAGACGCTGTCCTGTCGGGCGCCTCGAACGTCGCCGTATGTGGTCCGCACTTCGGAATCTCCGGATACGGGCAGGTTCCTGAATGCGGGACCGGAGGGGAACGTCCACCGGAAGATCAGCACGACGGCAATGGCGATGATGACGAGAGCGACGAGGATCGCCCCGATGATCATCGGTAGTCTGCGCCGACGTTCCCGGGTTGTCTTGGTCGGTGTTGTATCGGTCATATCGATTCCTTTTGCTTTTGAAGCAAAGGATGTGCAGAACGCCGCGATGGTTCACCGGTTAAACAGCCATCCCATGATGTCGGGATCATGGCTGAACAGCGTGCCTCCGCCACCGTGCTGGTTGGTTATCCCTTGGTTTGCGAAGTACGCGGCATCCTTGACGTCCAACGTCACCAGTTCGTTGATGCGTCGTTCCGAAAGACCACGATCCTTGTACTGGTCGCGGATCCGATCATAGGCGGTTTCGGAGGGTTCGCTGCCGTAGTATTCATCATCCTGTCCGACGACCAGATATACGGGGGTTTCGCTCTCCGCCAACGTGGCGATGTCACCGTCCCATTGCGAGCTGCAATGCAGATATGCGGAGAATAGGTCGGGGCGCATGCCCATCACGCGCGACATCGTCTCGCCCCAATCCGACAGCTGCGGTGCCGCGATGATCATGCGATCGTTATACCGTTGCGCCTCGAACCCGAAATCCTCGGTGTACAGGTTCTCCCCCACGCCTTGGAAATAGAGTCCTTGGTATCCCGGCAACGTCAGGAAGAGCGCCACCGGTCGTGAGCCGTCGTAGGAGTCGGGCACATACAAATTGAAATGGATGTCGCCGTCGTCGGGAGAATGCAGGACGTTGTCCAGAACGAAACCGCGATAGGTGTCCGTCCCAGCGGTCACGGTCCCGAATTCGCCCGAGGAACCGGTTCGGGATGCGCCGCCGAGCGGCATGTCCGTCTCGTCGCCGGATGTCGGCCGGTTGGCCGGTGCCGATGCATCGGGCATACAGCCACTTGCGGATACGAGCATCGCCATGCATGCGACGACCCCGGCCAGCCGGCCGAACATCCCGTACGACATGTGCATTCCTTCCTCGACGGACCCTCAGACGTTTTCGGGGCGACTCACTCCTGTGCGTCCCAATCGCTGTGCTGCAGCACGAACGCCGGGGCCTCGTCCGGCACGGCGTAATAGGCATTCTGCGGCAGCGCGTTGATCTCCGCCACCTCGTCGTCGGTCAGCGCGAAGTCGAAGATGCCGATGTTGGCGGCCATGTGGGCGGGGTTCAGGGTCTTCGGGAACACCACGTTGCCCTCTTCCAGATGCCAACGCAGGATGACCTGCGCCGGGGTCTTGCCGTACTTCTCGGCCAGGCGTGCGAACACCGGTTCGGCAAGCAGCTTGGCGTCGCCGTGGCCCAGCGGATACCAGGCCTCGAACGTCACGTTGCGGTCCTTGAGGAAGGCCTTCATCCCATGCTGGTTCCAATACGGGTGCATCTCGACCTGCATCACCGCCGGCGTGATCGAAGCCATGTCGAGCACCTCCTGCGTCTTGGCCTGGTTGAAGTTCGACAGGCCGATCGACCGGATCTTGCCGGCCGCGACGGCCTCCTCCATGGCCTTCCACGCCTCAATGTACTTGCCATACGGCTGGTGCAGGAGCAGCAGGTCCAGGTAGTCGGTGTCCAGACGACGCAGCGTGGCGTCGATGGCCTTGCCGCACTCCTCATAGCCGTAATCCTGCGGGAACAGTTTGGAGGTGATGAAGAACTCACCACGGTCGATGCCGCTGCGCTTGACGACGCGGCCGACGGCCTTCTCGTTGAAGTAGGCGTTGGCCGTGTCGATATGGCGGTAGCCGGCGTCGATGGCCTCGGGCAGATGGGCCTCGACCTCGGCCGGACTCATCAGAAACACGCCGTAGCCGACGGCGGGAATGGTATGCCCATCATTCATGGTGTAGTCGATCATGGTTCACTCCTTATCGTGAAGCACATCCCGTCTCAATAGCCATTGTTGGGTTGCAGTCCGGATGTGTCCTTGCTTTTGATTGTCGCCGTTCGCATGCTATCGGCAAAATGCCGGACGCACCTCCGCTTATACATATAATGCATATATCGACATGCTTGACCACAGGAGGTCCGTATGGATATCGACCAGCTCCGCCAGCTTGATGCCATAGCGACCTATGGCACGATCAGTGCGGCGGCCGACGAGTTGCGTATGCCCCAGCCGACACTCAGCCGTTCGATTCGCAGATTGGAGCAGGAACTCGGCCACGACCTGTTGCTGCGCGAGGGGCGGCACGTCGAACTCAGCGAAGCCGGACGACTGGCCCTCGAATACGTACGGCCGATCCTGCGTGACGAACGACTGATGCGCGATGCCCTGGATCGTCTGGCCGCTTCGGCGAACGCGCTGCGGATCGGTACCGTGGCACCGGCTCCGCTCTGGCATATGACGGCGATGCTGGTGGAACGTTTTCCGGGCATCCTGCTGTCTTCGGAGACGATCGCCCAGCGCGAGGTCGAACGGTTGCTGTTCAACGGCACGATCTCAATGGCGATCTCGACGTCCGAGATGAAGTTTCCGGCTTTCTGTTCCTGCCCGCTGATGCATGAGAATCTGTATGTGGCCCTGCCGCTCGATCATCCGCTAGCCCACAGCAAGGCGGTGACGATGTCGCAGCTCGATGGCGAGATGTTCCTGCTGTTCACCACCATCGGCTTCTGGCGGGAGCTGTGCGACACCATGATGCCGCATTCCCGGTTCCTCGTCCAAGAGGATCGCGAAGTGTTCGAGCAGTTGCTGCGTACCCCGCCGTTGCCGTTCTTCACCACCGATGCGCCCCGGTTCGATCTGGACTCGATCGGGCATCACCATGCCGTCATACCGATTACGGACGATGCGGTGCACGTGACCTATCATCTCGTCGTACGTGCCGATGCCACCGACAAAGCACGTAAGGTGTTCGACTGGATGGCTGCCCAGCCGATCCCTTCTTCCGCCGATATGTCCCGCGTCTCATCATCACGGGCCGTGTGACGCCCTGTTACCAGACGAAGGGCTCGTAGCAGATGTCGCAGCTGCGCACGCCGTGACGGATCAGGATGCGCGTGACATCACGACGCATCGATTCCGGTCCGCCGATCAGGTACAACGCCCCCGGTCGCATCGCGTCGACGAACTCGTCTTCGGTGAATCGGCCGACGCGCATACGTATCCGATTGCCTGTCCGGGCCGCCCAACGCAACAATTCATCATGATAGAGCAGATCGGCATTCGTCCGTGCCGAATACAGCATGGTGACGTCATATCCCCGCTCGTTCACATATCGGATGACGGGCAGCAGCGGCGTCACGCCGATACCTCCCGCATACGCCACAACAGGGCGCATCCTGATGCATCGACGAGACGGCACGCCACCGGTCCTGCCTACGACAACGGCATGGCGGTCATGCCCGTCGATGAAGGGACGGTATCTACCGTACGGGCCGACGACTTCGGTTACGGTCCCGGGATTGAGCTCGCTGCCAACCATCCGCGTGAAATCGCCATCGGCACGGATGACGAACATCATCATCCCGGCGGCGTTCGGACGATTTACCACCGAGAACGGATGCAAGGCATGCATACCATGGATGCCAGGAAACCGCAGGAACACGAAATCGCCTTCAAGTCAGCCGTCCGCCATCGAGGGAACGCTCACTTCGATTTGCCATACGCCATCGGCCAACGACGCAACCGACAGCACCGAACCACGCGCGGCACCGAACCGCTCCCGCAGCTTCGACAACACACACCACACGAGCACCACGGCGGTGCAGGCGTTCATCAACGAAACGAAAACGACGTTCTGCGCAATGTACCAGACAAGGTTCATATGCACGGCCACCGCCACTACGGCGACCAGCAGCAGCCGATGCAACCACACCGACCCTTCGCGGGGCACCACGCGTTCGACGGATCGTCTGAGCTTGGCGGCCGCCACGAAGCGACCGCTCAGCCATCCCGACAGCGTGACCAGCGCGACGACGACCAGCGCCAGCAACATCCAGAAGGCCACCTCGCAGGCCCACTTTGCGGGACCATATGCCGGCAGGTCGATGCGGTGCAGCACAGCGACCGCCAGTGCGGCCACACCGAGTACACCATGCATCATATAGATCGACGGCAGGCCGATCAGCCGGTCAAGCCAGTGCGGTCGGGTGGACAGGTATGTGGCCAGCAGCATCCAGGCGTATGATATGATCCCCGCATCGATACGCGGCAACAACGGAGCGAAAACGCGTCCATCGTGGTATGCAGCGCCACGACCGTCGCCGCCGGCACCCCGCACACGGTCATCAGCCAGACCGCCCACATCGTTGGGTTGATTCGTCTCAACATCATCCCGACTTCCTATAGCGTTCCAATATCAGTGGGCGCCGATGCCGTACGGATTCCCCGCGGCATCGGCGCCCTTCATGCGGTTGCGACAGGCTTACAAGCCCAGCTCGTCCAGCCATTCCTGAACGTCATCCTGGGAAACGCCGGAGGAGAACCGTTGACCCTCCAACCATTCGCCGGTGCCGGCCATATCGGCGAGCAACTCGCCGCTGTTGCCGAGACCGGAGCTGGACGAGGTGCAGAACGGTATCACCGTCTTGCCGGTGAAATCGTTGGCCTGAACGAAACCGTCGACCGGCCAGGCGGCGATTCCCCACCAGATCGGATACCCGATGAACACGGTGCTGTAGTCGTCCCAATTGTCCACCGTGTCGGCCACGAGCGCGACATCGCGTTGCGACTCGTCTTCATGCTCGACGCTGACGCGACTGTTCTCGTCGGCCCAATTCAGATCGTCGTCGGTATATGGTTCCACGGGTTCGAGTTCGAACAGATCGCCGCCGGTGGCGTCGGCAATGTATTGCGCCGCACGTTCGGTGTTGCCGGTGGCGGAATAGTAGACGACGAGCACATCGCCGTCGGAGGATGCGCCTGCCTCTTGCCCCTGCTGCGATTGCTGGGTGCTGGATGCGGAGGCGTCATCGGCGGAATCGGACCCGGATTGTCCGGAGCAGGCCGCGAGGCCGAAAGTCATGGCCAGCCCGGAGAACGCGGCCATAACGGTGTTGAAGCGGTTGCGTGCTATCGACATGGAGGTTCCTTTCAGATGATATATGTTCTGTTGCTGAAATTGCGACGGGGTCATGCCCGCCCGTGGCGCTCCCCGACCATGCGGACGAACATGTCCACGGTATGCGGGTCGTCATGGTCGAAGAACAGGCTGGCGGACGTGTCAAGCGTAGCGATGCTCTGCATCTCCGCGTCGGTAAGCGTGAAATCGAAGATGTCCAGGTTCTCGGCCATGCGCTCCTTGTGGGTGGATTTGGCGAGCGCCACGATGTCACGCTGCATCAGCCAGCGCAGCACCACCTGTGCCACAGACTTGCCGTGATCTTCAGCGATCTGAGACAACACGGGGTTGGTGAACATGCCGCTGCGCCCCTCACCGAACGGCGCCCATGCCTCATGCTGGACGTGTCGGGCCACCATATGCTCGTGTGCGGCGATCTGCTGATGGAACGGATTGGTCTCCACCTGGTTGATCATCGGTGCGATCTCGTTGAATGCAGCCAAATCGGCCAGACGTACTGGGCTGAAATTGCTCACGCCGATGGCGCGGACCTTGCCTTCCTTGTAGAGTTCTTCGAGTGCGTGCCACGAACCGTATACATCGGCGAATGGCTGGTGCAGCAGGACCAAATCCAGATAATCCAGCCCCAACCTCCGTAAAGAACGCTCAACCGATTCGCGCGCCTCGACGTATCCGTAATGCTCAATCCATACCTTGGTGGTGATGAACAGTTCGCTGCGATCGATGCCACTATCGCGAATACCCTGGCCGACCTCGGATTCGTTCATATAGGACTGCGCTGTGTCAATATGACGGTACCCGACTTCGACGGCATCTGATACACATCGCGCCGTTTCGTCACCGGGCACCTGAAAAACGCCGAAACCCAACTTCGGCATGATCACACCATTGCTTAA
>ERZ1673750.1657-NODE-1657-length-10341-cov-5.111802_pt1 | contig 10341 bp, 10 predicted proteins | sample MGYA00580203_ERZ1673750 | MGnify/ENA primary metagenome ERZ1673750 (study PRJEB41218, sample SAMN15661763) | gut metagenome | host: Homo sapiens | place: Canada: London | collected 2015-08-20/2019-03-30 | study: EMG produced TPA metagenomics assembly of... | reverse complement strand
AAGGAGAGGACAAAAATGAATACATTAGTCATTGTTTTAATTGCTGCTGTTTTATTGACAGTTGCATATGCATTTTATGGACGGTGGCTTTCTAAAAAATGGGGAATTGACCCAAAAGCAGAGACACCAGCTCATAAGTTTGAAGATGGACAGGATTATGTTCCAACTGACGGTTGGACAGTATTTAGCCATCAGTTTTCATCTATTGCTGGAGCAGGCCCTGTAACAGGAGCAATTCAGGCGGCAGTATTTGGATGGCTTCCAGTACTTTTGTGGGTATTAATTGGAGGTATTTTCTTTGGAGCAGTTACCGATTTTGGAGCATTATATGCCAGTGTAAAAAATGATGGTAAGTCCATGGGACTTCTGATCGAAAAATACATCGGTAAACTTGGAAGAAAGTTATTTCTTATTTTCTGCTGGCTGTTTACTTTAATTGTTATCGCAGCTTTCGCTGATATGGTAGCAGGTACATTTAATGCTTATACGGTAGATGCCAATGGTGTGATTGCACTTTCCGATGCAGCAAAAACAAATGGAGCAGCAGGAACAATTTCCCTTTTATTTATCGCATTTGCAATGATTTTTGGTTTACTTCATAAACATCTGCATCTGACAGGATGGAAGGAAACGGTTGTTGGATTAATCTGTACTGTAGCAGCACTTGCTATTGGTATGACAATGCCAATTACATTAGGAAAGGACGGCTGGACATATATTACATTTGTATATATTTTCTTTGCGGCAGTACTCCCAATGTGGTTATTAAAACAGCCTCGTGATGCGATGACAACCTATATGTTTATTGGAATGATCGCAGGAGCTGTTGTTGGATTATTAGTAGCGCATCCTACAATGAATCTTCCTGTATTTACAGGCTTCCATAATGATCAGCTTGGTGATTTATTCCCTATTTTATTCGTAACCGTTGCTTGTGGAGCAGTTTCTGGTTTCCACAGTTTAGTATCTTCCGGAACATCTTCAAAGACGGTATCCAATGAAAAAGATATGTTAAAAGTTGGTTACGGCGCAATGGTATTAGAAAGTTTACTTGCAGTTATCGCTTTATGTGTAGCAGGAGCGGCAGCGTCCGCTAACGGAACACCAGCAGATGGAACACCATTCCAGGTATTCTCAAGCGGTGTAGCCGGATTCTTTGAAATGTTTGGAATTCCAGTATATGTAGCACAGTGCTTCATGACAATGTGCGTATCCGCGCTTGCACTTACAAGTTTGGATGCCGTAGCGCGAATTGGCCGAATGAGCTTTCAGGAATTGTTCAGTGTTGATGATATGGAACATGCAGAAGGATGGAGAAAAGTTTTATGTAATACATACTTCTCAACAATCATCACCTTAGCAGCAGCCTTTGTATTAACAAGAATTGGTTATGCAAATATCTGGCCATTATTTGGTTCCGCAAACCAGCTCTTATCTGCTTTAGTATTAGTAACACTTTGCGTATTCTTAAAAGTAACCGGACGAAGCAACAAAATGCTTTTCCCACCACTGATTATCATGCTTTGTGTAACAGGAACCGCATTAGTAGAGAGAACCGTTTCTCTCGTACAGGCATTTTCTGCTGGTTCCGCAACATTTTTAGTAGAAGGCTTACAGCTGATTATCGCTATTTTACTGATGATACTTGGAGTGATCATCGTAGTAAATTCACTCCGGGCTTACTTCGCCTCAAAGAAGAATTCGGAAATTTAATTCGCCAGACAGGCAAAGTATAGAAACAGACGAACAGACGAACTATATAATCAAAATAATCCATATATGTGACTTTAGTCGCAACGTGTTGAATACTCGCTTATATGCTCGTATCCAACACTTGCTCCGAGGCCACAGATATGGATTATTTTAATTCTATAGTTCTGACTGTGGCTGCTGTTGTGTCATATTGGCAAGGATTAGGAATAAAATTTAGTAGAATTTCAAATTGAGGGATTTGTAAATTTATTATGAGGTTAAAATTTTCAGGGAGCATTAATTATTCCTTAAATCCCATTCATATCTGATTTGATTCCTACGGCAAGCAAAGACAGAAAGCTTGGAAGGCAATAGTTTACATCTGTGGCCTGGGAGCAAGGTTTGAATGTAAGCGTGCCCGCGAACATTCAAACCGCCGCGACTAAAGTCACAGATGTAAACTATTGCCTTCCAAACTTTCGTCTGTTTGATATACTGAATCAAATCAGCTCACCTTGACTTCTTTGTGTGGAGAAATTATAATCTTAAATTAAGATTATAATTAGAATTTAAAGCAACATTTGGAGAAGAAGCTTGGAGGAAGAGAGAAGATGGATGCAGCGAAGATGAATCAGGCAATTCGAATTGCCAAGCTATATTATGAGTTACATTATAACCAGTTAGAAATTGCGGCACGGGAGGGAATTAGCAAGTCTTCTGTAAGCCGTATTTTAAAGAATGCGATGGATATGGGGATTATAGAAGTTCGAATTAAAGATTCTGTTTTGGCAAATGGGAATCTGGAGAATGAACTGATTGCCAGATTTCCGATTAAAAGGGCGATTATTGTGCCAGATTTGGTAGGTAATTCGCAGATATTAATGCAGGATGTCTGTGCGGCATTAGCAGAAGACCTCCCACGTTATATAAAAAATGATAGTGTCATTGGAGTAACATGGGGACATGCACTTGCAGTATTAGCCCAGCAGCTTCCAAAGATTAAGAGAAGCGGGGTATCTGTGATTCAGTTAACTGGAGGATTTTCCAGAGCGATTTTCGAATCGGGTGCTTTGGATGTGTTGAAAAGGTTTGTAGACAGTGTTGGAGGAACAGGTTATCAGATTCCAGCGCCGGCAATGGTGGCGGAATCTTCGATTGTTGAAGCTTTGAAAAAAGATCCACAGATTCATGAAATCCTTGAAATGGCGGAAGTGTGCCAGACAGCAATTTATTCCGTAGGTAACTTAGAACGTCCGTCCATTGTATATGAAATGGGACTTATTGATGAAAATGATTATAAAGACTTCAGCAGAAGAGGAGCAGTAGGAGACTGCTGTTCCCACTTTATAAAACAAAACGGGGAACTATTTGATAAAAAAATAGATGCCCGTGTTGTAGGGGCTTCCCTTGAAACGATTAAAAAGATTCCAAATAAGTTAGTTGTTGCCGTGGGAAAAGAAAAAGAGAAGATTATAACAGCGGCACTTCAAGGAGGACTGGTAGACAGTCTCTATATTGATGAGCCAACAGCAGAATTAATAGTAAGACATAATTGATTTGCTATTTAATTCATTAAGAAAACCAACAGACGAAGCCATTGCCCTCAATAAGGCATATTTGTGATTTTAGTCGCGGCGTGTTGAATGTTCGCTTATGCGTTCACATCCAACACTTGCTCCGAGACCACAAATATGCCTTATTGAGGGCAATGGCTTCTATGCTATGGATGGAGAAGATGAATTAAATAATTATATAATTTCTATGGAAAAAGTATGAAATCTGTGGTATAAAAGAAAATATGTAAATTTTAGAGGTTAACGTACTTTTAAACACATGCTATAGAAAGGAGGCAGTCGATGGAACGTTCTGTATTAGAGGAGACAATTTATAATCGCTATATTGTGCAACAAGAAGAAAGAGAACCCATCTAGCTAGTTTGGAGTTGGAGCTGCCGATTGTGAATGAGAAGAATGAACCTGTCAATTTTGAAGTGATTTATCAGGTAACAGATCGATTTATTGATACATTTTCTTTTTTGAATGTGAGCAGAGATGATAATGAACATATTTATCTGGCAGTTGATGACAAGACAGGAGATGGTCTGTCTTATGATTGCAGTTATAATACGTTAGAATTTTCTTTTGGGAAAGAAGAAGATATGAATGTGCTGTACAAAAGATTTTGTCAGTATTATACTTATATACAGAAGGAACTGCGTAAGTAGGGGCATATGCTGACTGGCATGGGTATTAATCCCCGTTATGTAGTGAATCAGAATGTACCGGTAGTAAGTGAGCGGTATCGTATGTTATTTCATCACCTGTCTTCTTATAAAAAGTATGGCAACAGTATTCCATTTCATTCTTATCCGAATTTTGGACTGTTTTCGTGTGCAAGTCAGATTCAGCTTGATGTAGAAGAAGAGCAGGTAGTTCCAATGCTAAATACATTTACAAAGTTAGAACCGTTTAAGGCATTGATTTTAGCGAACTCCTTATGGGGAGAGAATGCGGAGATTTTATGTAGCAGGGATAACTTTTGGAGAAACAGTCTTCATGGCTTGAATCGCCATAATGTTGATATGTATAATGTTGTATTTGATACAACAGATGAAATTGTTCGATACATAAAGAGTATGAGCTTATACTGTGTAGAAAGAGAAGGGAAATATATTAATTTTTCACCAGTGGTTCTTAGTAAATATTTTTCCTCTGACCGGATAAAAGGGGAATACTTCGATGGAAATAGATATCGGGAAATCACATTCCATCCGGAGATTTCCGATTTGCAACATTTACGGTCATTTAAATTTGAAGATCTGACTTTCCGTGGGACAGTAGAGTTTCGAAGTGTATGTGAGCAGCCGGTAGGTGAAATTATGGCATCGGGAGCATTGCATGCTGGCCTTATGGAAAATATCGGAGAGCTTTCGGAATTTTTAGAGAAAGATACTTCCATCTATCATAATGGATATAATGCATCTGAGTTGAGAAGAACATTTCCTCAGGCCTTTATATGGAAGGGCGGAGAAACTTTTAAGTCCAGGCAGACAGATGGCAGAAGGAATGGAGAACGGAAAAACACTGGAGGATTACATCGAAGAGTATGGAGGAATGTAATGCTGCATATTGAAAATGAGTATATAAGAGAACATTTATTAGATGGTGCATTTGGAATTGAGATGGAAAGTCTGCGTGTTGTAGGAGATGGTATGCTTTCACAGACTGCACATCCTTTTCCGGGAGATGCACATATCGTCAGAGACTTCAGTGAAAACCAGACCGAAATTAATACAGGAGTAAATGAAAGCATCGAGGCGGCAATTGAAGAATTAAAAGGACATACCAGAAGAATTCAGGAAAAGTTAAAGGCACTTCCAGAGCCAGAATTGCTGTGGCCATTTTCTAATCCTCCATATATTGGCGGGGAGAAAGATGTGCCAATTGCACAGTTTGATGGGAAAGATGCACATAAAACAGCCTACCGTGAATATCTTTCCGATAAATACGGACGTTATAAGATGACATTTTCGGGAAGTCATGTAAATTTTTCTTTTTCAGAAGATTTGTTAAGAGCAGATTTTGCTCTGCAGTCCGAGCCGGATTTTATGAAATATAAGAATAAATTGTATTTGGAGCTGGCACAGAAAATAGCTGTATATGGCTGGATTTTAGTGGCGGTTACGGCGGCCAGTCCGATTGTAGACAGTTCTTTTATGGAAAAAGGTGTCTATGGGAAAAGTGTTTTTACAGGATTAAGTTCTGTAAGATGCAGTGAACTTGGTTACTGGAATGAATTTCCACCGACATTTGATTACAGCGATATTGATTCTTACGTGAATTCTATTGAAAAGTATGTTAAAAATGGCTTACTAAAAGCACCGTCAGAACTCTATTATCCTATTCGTTTAAAACCTGCAGGAGAAAATAATCTTATATCTTTGAGGAAGAATGGAATCGATCATATCGAACTTCGTATGTTTGATTTAAATCCTCTCACAGGAGCTGGAATTGATGCGAGAGATGTGAAGTTTGCACAGCTTTTAATGGTGTGGCTCGCAACGATGCCATCCTGGTATGTTTCCAAAAAGGATCAGGTAAATGCTGTGCAGAATTTTAAAAATGCGGCCCATTACGATTTAAAGACAGTAAAAATTGCCCGTACGGAAAAAAGAGCGCGGTCTATCGTACATGAGGCATTAAAAGTTATCGGATGGATGAAAGAGTTTTATCAAGGCCTGAAAATGGACGATGTTCAACAAATCTTAGATTTTGAATATGAGAAATTTGTTGATCCAGAGAAGAGATATGCATGGCAGGTTCGAAAACAATATCAGGAAAACTATGTAGAAAAAGGACTTGTATTAGCGAGACAAAAACAAAATATGACTGTTTAGAGATATTTAGATATGACTGGAATCTCAGAGATTTTATAATCAGATACTTGCGAAAGAAAATCAAAATAGCTCAAAATGGTCATAATACAATATATGAGGAGAGAAGAAAATCAATGTGTGAATTGTTTGGAGTAGATTCTGCAAAAAAGATACCGTTAAATGAGTTATTAAGAGAATTTTTTTCGGATGGAACAGAACATCCCCACGGTTGGGGTATGGCATTTTTTTACGGCAATGCTGTTTCTTTAGAAAAGCAGCCACAGTCTGCTGTGACAAGCAATTATTTAAAGCAGAGACTTCGTGCTAAAATAGAGACAGACAAGATGATTGCACATATCCGTCTTGCGACCAGGGGAACAATGGACTATGAAAATACACATCCGTTTGTTATGCGTGATAATTATGACCGCACCTGGACGTTAGCGCATAATGGAACAATATTTGAAAGTGAAGTACTTGAGCCATTTGTAGCAACAGAAGACGGAGATACGGACAGCGAACGCATTTTGTGCTATATTATTGATCAGGTAAATGCAGCGCAGGATGAAAAGGGAGCGGCACTGACAAAAGAAGAACGTTTTGCGCTTCTTAATCGTATTATCCTGGAAATCGCGCCAGAGAATAAGCTGAATCTGCTTATTTTTGACGGAGAGATTATGTACATTCATACTAATTATAAAGACAGCCTGTACCGTTGCCGTAAAGACAAAGCAATCGTTATGGCAACTCGTCCTCTCGACCGTGATAAATGGAAGAACGTCCCAATGAATCAGTTACTTGCCTATGAAGATGGGAAGCTTATTTATACGGGTACAAAACATGAGTATGAATTTGTAGACAGCGAAGAGAAGATGCATATGCTGTTTCTTGATTTTGCAAATCTTTAAAAATAACACAGAAAAGGAAGAAATATATGTTAAATCAATTTTCAAGAACCCAGCTTTTACTGGGGGAAGAAGCAATGGATAAATTAAAAAATTCCCGTGTGGCAGTTTTTGGAGTCGGCGGAGTTGGTGGTTATGTCTGCGAGGCATTAGCGCGAAGCGGAGTCGGTACATTTGACCTTATTGATGATGACAAAGTGTGTCTTACAAACTTAAATCGTCAGATTATTGCCACAAGAAAAACAGTTGGCAAATACAAAGTAGAAGTAATGAAGGAGCGTATTTTAGACATTAATCCTGATGCACAGGTCAATGTCCACCAATGCTTTTTCCTTCCAGAAAATGCAGATGATTTTCCATTTGATGAATATGATTATGTTGTCGATGCAGTCGATACTGTTACCGCAAAAATCGAGATTATTATGCAGGCGCAAAAGTACGGAACTCAGGTAATCAGCAGCATGGGAGCTGGCAACAAACTTGATCCGGCAGCCTTCCAAGTAGCCGACATTTACAAAACCAAAATGTGTCCACTTGCAAAAGTAATGCGTCGCGAACTGAAAAAGCGAGGTGTAAAAAAACTGAAAGTTGTTTACTCCGAAGAAAAGCCAACACGTCCAATCGAAGATATGTCCATAAGCTGCAGAACAAATTGTATCTGCCCTCCGGGAGCGGAGCATAAATGTACGGAACGACGCGATATTCCGGGAAGCGTAGCTTTTGTACCATCTGTGGCAGGGCTTATTATCGCAGGGGAAGTTGTGAAGGATATTGCTGGGAAATAGGATTTTGCCAGAGAATTTTTTATATGCTCAAAGAACGGGTGAAGCATTTAATCACTTTCTAAGTACTAGAGCGTGTTTGAAAAATCATTGGGGCATTTATTTAGGAAATCAGGCTGGAATTGTGGGGGTTTCTAAACGTTAAAAGCACAAAGAAATGAAGAATATAGTTTTCAAAGATTGCGTAACACCGTCAAAAGCTATATTGAGAAAAATAAAGGGGAATGTGAGGTATATCCATCACCATTTGCGGTTTTTTAAATAAAGATGAAAAAATATATGTGGAGCCAGATATCAGTGTCATTTGTGATAAAGATAAATTAAATGACAGGGGCTGTGTAGGTACCCCGGATTTTGTAATCGAAGTTGTTTCAAAGTCTAGCAGGAAGATGGATTATACAACAAAGAATGCATTATATTCGGATGCCGGTGTAAGAGAATATTGGATTGTTGATCCTGAAAAGGAGCGAACAACGATTTACTATTACGAGCAGGATGAAGCACCGATGATAAGCCTATTTACTCAGACGATTCAAAGTGGGATTTATGAAGGATTGGAGATTAATATATCGGAATTGTTGAAGTAGATAGCATTCTGTAATAACAAGTGGAATGTATAGATTAGGAAAATCCAAAATGTAGCGGTTAAAAGAAAGTTTCAAAATTAAACTAACCTTTACATTCCAATATGTTATTACTATAAATTTATATTATAGAAGAAAATAATTGAGATGACAATATATTTAGGATTCTAATTGATGTTAATATAGAAAGAAAAATATTATTCCAGTTAGATTAATATTGTAAAATGCTGAGATAGATGCTATAATGAAGCTACAATCTTGGTGAAAGGTAAAGTGTAGTCTATTAATAAGATTTTTGTCTATGTAGAGGTAATAAAAATTGTCGACCAGTAATGATGTGAAAATATAGGAAGGTCGACAATGGGATAAATATAGGCTGAGAGCGAAATTATAATAAAAATATGGATATAAGATGAGGAGAATAGAAAGAGGTCGACAGAAAAAGAAGAAAGACTATAGATGATATAATGGTAGTTGGAGGACGGGAATTAATAGATACATTATGGAATGTAAATTTAACTGGTGACCTTGACAACAGAACAACAGCGTTGAATTAATAGATACATTATGGAATGTAAATATTACCCATTCTTGCATAATTACCACCTACACAAAGAATTAATAGATACATTATGGAATGTAAATTTAATAATGCTCATACCCTGTTGTATAACCATTTCAGAATTAATAGATACATTATGGAATGTAAATGTAACTATAGCCGCCATACTCGCTGTATTTACTCTTGAATTAATAGATACATTATGGAATGTAAATAATACATTATACGGGCGTATTTATAAAATGGGATGGAGGAATTAATAGATACATTATGGAATGTAAATAAGAATACAGAAAATTCCGAAAAGATTGCATTATAGAATTAATAGATACATTATGGAATGTAAATTCTTTATTCAGTCTGGTTTTTAACTGACTGATATGAATTAATAGATACATTATGGAATGTAAATCTGTCTGTATGCTCGTTTGGGAGCGTTCTCTTTTAGAATTAATAGATACATTATGGAATGTAAATAACTCTTTTGTTCGTTTATGGGACAGCCAAGCACCGGAATTAATAGATACATTATGGAATGTAAATTCATTATGTTGCAAGTGGTTCGACGGCGTTATGTGGAATTAATAGATACATTATGGAATGTAAATTTTATTTACGGCATCTCCGTTATCAGCATCAACTGTGAATTAATAGATACATTATGGAATGTAAATATTTAGTATATAATTATAAACATAAAGAGGGTTGTAGCGAATTAATAGATACATTATGGAATGTAAATGTGTTCATAACCTGCTCATCGTTCAATAAATATGCGAATTAATAGATACATTATGGAATGTAAATGCAAGAAACATTTTAAATACGGCATTTGGTTTGACATGAATTAATAGATACATTATGGAATGTAAATGGTATTTACTTATCCCATTTTGGGGGTCACCTCCTAGAATTAATAGATACATTATGGAATGTAAATCAACAATATCCACAGTACCCGCAATATCCACAACCGGGAATTAATAGATACATTATGGAATGTAAATGATGAAATGCCCGCTTTGCGGTTGCAGGCTTTCCGGAATTAATAGATACATTATGGAATGTAAATCGATTTACCGTTGATAAAAAGCTATCTGGACTATCGAATTAATAGATACATTATGGAATGTAAATATGCTTTCGTACAAATCAGTATAGGATGTTCCACGAATTAATAGATACATTATGGAATGTAAATTACATAGCGGCTAGAGGAGCCTATCTCTTTACTCCGAATTAATAGATACATTATGGAATGTAAATACAAGCGCAGCAGAAGAACCCTCTGGCGATGCGCAGAATTAATAGATACATTATGGAATGTAAATCAAGGTAATTTGCCATGCGGAAAATCGCCTCTGTGAATTAATAGATACATTATGGAATGTAAATGTCAAACGGCAATTTATTTACTAGCAGGCAAGCCGGAATTAATAGA
>ERZ1673750.1655-NODE-1655-length-10350-cov-4.646722_pt1 | contig 10350 bp, 11 predicted proteins | sample MGYA00580203_ERZ1673750 | MGnify/ENA primary metagenome ERZ1673750 (study PRJEB41218, sample SAMN15661763) | gut metagenome | host: Homo sapiens | place: Canada: London | collected 2015-08-20/2019-03-30 | study: EMG produced TPA metagenomics assembly of... | reverse complement strand
AGGAAACCCCGGAACTGGCACAACCGCTTCTTGCACGCGGAGCGATCGAGAAGGCCGGGGACGGGACCATCAGCATTTCGGGAACCACCGAGACCATTCACAAGATCGGGGACTACATCCTCAACTACACGCCTGCCGCGAACGCGTACCTGGACGCGCTCGTCAACCGTGTCGGGTTCGTCGTCATCTCGTCCAAGATGTACACCAATCCGTGGTCGGCGTTCAAGAAGGGACGCCTCGAGTTAGGCGAGACGGTGGAAGAGATCTTCGTGAACCTGGCGCGTCCGTACCAGTTCAGCCCTTCCAAGGCCGAACAGGACGTGTTCAAGCGCACCATCCCGGACGTGCGCGCGGCGTTCCACACGATGAACTTCCAGAAGTACTACCCCATCACCATCACCGACGACCAGCTTCGTCAGGCGTTCCTTTCCTGGCAGGGAATCGCCGACCTCATCGCCGCCATCGTGGACAGCGTGTACACGTCGGCCCAGACGGACGAGTACCTGGTCATGAAGTACATGCTGGCGCGTGCCATTCTCAACGGGTACGTCCAGTCGGTGCCCATTCCCAGCGCCACCAAGGAGAACGCCGTTGACGTGGCCACGGTTTTCCGCCAGACGGCGCGGCTCTTGGAGTTCCAGAGCAACAAGTACACCATGTCCGGCGTGACCACGCACACGAACATCGAAGACCAGTACATCATCGTCACCGCATCGTTCGAGGCCGTTATGGACCTGAACGTCCTGGCAAGGGCGTACAATCTGGATTACGCGCAGTTCATCGGGCGCGTGGTTGCCGTGGATTCCTTCGTGGACATGGATTGGCAGCGCTTGCAAGACCTGTTCACCGACGAGAACGGCGTCACCGACCCGTCGTTTGCCCCCTGGACGGAAGACGAGGTGACGGTTCTTCAAGGCGTCCCGGCCATCACCACTTCCCGCGACTTCTGGCAGGTTTGGGACAACTTCGAGAAGATGACGGAGAACTACAACGGCAAGGGCCTGTACTGGAACTACAACTACCATGTGTGGAAGACGTTCTCCATCAGCCCGTTCAGCCAGGCCGTCGCGTTTTCCGACGTGGCTTCGTCCATCACCGCCGTCGCCGTCTCGCCGACGGCTGCGACCCTTCCCAGAGGGGCAGACCTGGCCATTGAGGCGACCGTGACGGGAACCGGCGTGATCAACAAGGGCGTTCAATGGACGCTTGCAGGAAACGCCTCTTCCGGCTCCTACGTCTCAGACGCCGGCAAGGTTCACGTCGCCAAGGACGAGACGGCCACGACGCTTACCGTGACTGCAACGAGCATTGCGGACGCCACGAAGTCGGCTTCCGCCACCATCACCGTGTCCAAATAGTCTGAGAGCGAGGGACTGTTCCAAGTCCCTCGCATTCGGGAGGCCTTCATGCCGTTTCAACCGTCAACCAATATCTATATAGGAGCCGTTCCCTTCGACCCGTCGTACAGGCATGTGAGGTACTTCTCCGACAGGGATGCCCAACGGCGGTATTTCGCATCTCTATGCCCGAACTCCCTTCGCAGGGGGGACTATACGTATCAGAGAGTGAACAATTCCGTAGTGGTGCCGTTCAATGCGGAAAAGCTGTACGGGTACAATTACTGTATGTTCCAGAACGAGAACTACGGCGACAGGTGGTTCTATTCTTTCATAGTGGACGTCGAATACGTCAACCCGGAGGCGACGCGGCTTTATCTGTCGCTTGACGTCATGCAAACGTGGTTTCCCGACTGCAAGGTCAACGCATGCCTTGTCGAACGGGAGCATGTGAACGACGATTCCATAGGAGCCAACTTGCGTGACGAGGGGATAAACCCCGGAATGTTGAAGCAGCAGGATATCGACGTGATCGGCGAAGGCTCGTGGATGACGATGGTGGGCAGCGTTGCCGAACCAACGTCGTCTGGGTACGTCAACACCAACGGCGACGAATACGGGCTGGTGTACTCGGGCACGTCGAGAACCGTTTTTGCCGACATGTCGGGGCGCGACGCTTTGAAGGATTTCCAAGATTTCATGCTGGCGTTGTCGAACAACGGGCAGCAGGATGCCGTTGCAGAGGCATGGATGGTTCCGTTCTGGATGGCGACATGGGGAGGGGTTTCGAGGCTTTACAAGAAAGATGGAGGATTCGGGTTCTGGCTGAGGAACAAGGTGGATTCGACGGCGGCGACGAGGACGCATTCCATTTCGGTGGATTTCTCGGATTGCGACGGCTACGTCCCCAAGAACAACAAGCTTTTCACATACCCGTTCTCCAAAATGGTGGTTTCGACGGCCATAGCCCAACAAGAGTATGCCTTGGAGTTCTTCGGTTCGGTAGAAGGTCTGGGAAAAGGTTCGTCAACGAACGTGACGTTCGAGGAAGTTTCCGCATGGGAACCGTCTTCGAAGCCGTTCATCTACCCTCTGAACTACAACGGAATGAATGAAGACGGGCAGGAGTTTTCAGTGAGTTTGCCGCCATGGCCGACCGTCACATGGGTTTACCAGACTTTCGCCAACATGTATACAGGCGGTTATGGGTTGCATGTCGCAACCAATATCGCGAACGCGGAAGAATCGTACGCGACGGGCAATTCCAATGCTGTGTGGTCTATGCTGTCCGCAGTTGGTTCCGGGGCCGTGTCGGGCGCAATGGCTGGCAGCGCGATTCCCGGGGTAGGAACTGCTGCGGGGGCGGTTGCAGGGTTAGCCATGTCGGCAGCAAGTGCCGGAACGGGTTTCATGAACACCTTGGCAAGCAACAATCTCGCTCTGGAAAACCAGTACAGGAGCGCGTATGCGGACTTGAAGAAAGCGTCGCTTTCTCCAAACACCGTGCGCGGCTCGATTTCGTCGTCTACGCAGGCATTGAACTCCGGCATGTACCAGACATGGTTCAGGGTCTACCGCCCAAGGGCCGAAATAGCAAAGGCCATAGACGATTTCTTTTCCATATATGGGTACCGCGTGGGAGAAGTCAAGATTCCGAACATTGTAGGGAGAAGGTCATGGAACTACGTCAAGACAAACGGGTCGAACGTGGTAGGAAACGTCCCATCGTCGGTTTTGGCGGAGGTGAACGTTCTTTTGGACAGGGGAATCACCTTCTGGCACGTGAACGACGTGGGCAACTACGCGCTTGACAATTCGATAGTCTGATGGAGGACATGCAATGCTTACCCCTGGAATGTACGAGGGATTCAGGCTTCCCGACGGCAGGGTGCCGAAGAAAGTCGCTGGAAACGCCGTCCAGCATGAGAACGACTGGCTCAACGACGAGACGTACCTGTCCTACATGTGGCGTCTTTACGACCTGGCCGTTTCCGTCTTCGAATGGAAGAACCTCCCGAAGGGCGTAAACGAGAGGATGGTGGAGAGGTGGCTTTTGGCGAACGGCATGTGCCTGTTCGTGTACGACGAGGCCATCAAGGAAGACCCCGAACAGCGCTCGCCGGAGGGCTATGCCATGCTGCGAATGGTGATGGCAGGCCCCTTCGACATCTACAACATTCCCAAGGAGCGTTGGGCTTACACGGCAGACCCCAGCCATGCCACGATGAGGTTCGACATAACCAATTCGGTGATCTGCTTCAACGACAACATAGGCACGCCGACCTTCCTTCAACTCGACCTGTATGCCAAGATGCTTTGGCAGTGCGAGCGCAGCGTGTACACCAACATAGCCCAGCAGAAGACGCCTCGCATCGTGAAGTGCACCGAGAAGCAGCGCCTCTCCTTGCAGAACCTTTTCGCGCAGGTGGACGGGTTCATGCCGGTGTGCTGGGCAGACAAGGACTTGGACTTGACCGGGGTGGAGGTGCTGGACACCGTTTCGCCCTACGTGGCCGACAAGATACAGGTTGTCAAGCACCAGATCTGGAACGAGGCGCTCACGTACCTGGGCATCGAGAACACGAACACGGACAAGAAGGAACGCATGGTGTCCCCCGAGGTCATGGGCAACATGGGCGACGTGGAAGCCCAGAGGTTCACTCGCCTGAACAGCAGGAAACAGTTCTGCAAGGAAGTGAACGAGATGTTCGGGCTGGACATCGACGTTGACTTCCGAAGCGGCATGTACATCAGGACGGACAAGGAAGGTACGGTTCCCGTCGCAGGAATGGAGAGCGGGGCCGTTGACAAGGGAGGGAACACAGGGTATGGTGGAGGCAATCTCTGGAAGGCGCTCAAGGCGGCATTGAAGGGTGGAAGATGAGCAGGTACACTACACAGCTTAGATGGGTGGTGGAACAGGCCCTTGACGACATCGGCGCTCCGCACGAGGAATCCATGTGGGAGCGCGTGTATTCGGAAGTGGGCCTTGCCGACTATCCTATATTCGAAGAAGCCCATAGAAAGGTTCTGAACGACAAGATCATACGGCACTACTACACGCGCGAGATAGGTGCCGAGACGGTTGCGAGATGGCGCATGTTCGTGAGAGACGCCATGCATCTGATCATGCCGTATTACAATCAGCTGTACGAATCCGAATTGCTTGCGCTTGGAATGGAGCCTTTGGGCGACCGCAACCTGTCCCACGTAGAACATGCGTGGGGGACGGCCGAGAACATGGGTTCTGGAACCACGGAATCGTCCACCGACACGCAGAACGTCTACCAGGACACGCCGACGAACCAGATGATACCGGAGCAGGTGAAGAGCCTGGAATACGCCACGAACGCGACGTTCGACACGGAAACGGCCAGCGGCAAGGCGTCCAACGAAAGCACGGGAAGCTACGACAACATGGTTCAGAGGGACGAGACGGGATATTCTCGGCCGCAGTCGGAACTTCTGAAGCTGTACCGCGAGACGTTCCTAAACATCGACAACGACGTGGTGCATGACCGTGAACTGGCCCAATGCTTCATGACCATATGGTGAAAGGAGGGAACATGGCGACGGACGTAAGGATACCGCCTTTGAGGTTCTTCACGCAAAGGGTGCTTCCTGCGGTGTACACCGACGAACTGTCTTACTACGAAGTCCTGGCGAAGGTCGTAGACAAGCTGAACGAACTCATAGACGTGGTTGGCGACAGCGCCACCATCGAGCAGATTCAGCAGGTCATAAAGGACATAGAGAAGGAACTGTCGGCGTTGTACGTGTACGTTGACAAGGAAGTGCAGGGAGCCAAGGACTATTCGGACGGTCAGAACGAGATTCTGGAAAAGTACCTCGTATCCCTGATACTGGATGCGACCGTGGGAAAGGTGTTGGTGCAGTCCCAGACAGGGGGCGGAACATGCCCTTTGCAGGAGGAACTGGACAGGCAATACGACTTCTTGAGGTATTATGCCTACAATGCGGGCAAGATGGATTCGTTCGAGAAGACCGCGCAGGAAATCGACGGCTACGATGCGACCGCTTACAAGTTCGACCTTTACAATGCGACGCTGCTTGACGGCAACACGGATTTGCCCGTGCAGGACGGAAACTAGGAGGAAAGAATGAGCGCTACCGAACAAACGCCTTTTTTGAAGCTGCCGCAATTCGCTGCGACGGACAAGCCAACATGGCTTGGGGACTTCAACGGCGCAATGTCCAAGATCGACACGGGCGTTGCGTCCAACAACAACAAAATAACGGAACAGACGGCACAGATCGCTGCCGTCCAGAAAATGGCGGAGAATGCAAGTGTTACGGCCAACAAGGCGATTTCCGTAGCTGAAAGCGCCAAGCAAGATGCAGCAGCCGCGTCATCCGCAGCATCGAACGCCCAGACAGACGCAAATCAGGCGCTTTCAAAGGCAAATTCGTTGGAAAGCCGGTTCGAACTGGTGAAGTTCGGGCAGGTAACACAGACGCTGATGACGCCATCCTCCAATGGGTTTACTATTGGGAATTCAATTATCAGTTACGCCCTTAATCAGGACGGGACATACGGCAAGGTATACGGGCGAATACAGGTGACCACGCAGACCGGCGAAAGCGGGCAGCGCGTGATGTTGAAAGCGGGCAGCATACCGTTCAAGAAACCGTCTTCGACCGTGAAGGTGACGTTCGTGGGCTTCACGTCATGCTCGCGTGTTGGGCAGAACGACATAGAACGCATAAACGTTGCCGACATGTGGCTGGAACCCGATGGCTCGTGTAGCTTCTCTTGCATGTCCACGCCGTGGACCGATGAAGAAGTCAAAATAGACATACTTGCCATTCCTATCTATTTTAAGGACTTCGGAGACATGGGGGTGGAGGAACTGGCTTCATTGATGAACGCACCGGAAGCGAAGTTTCTCGAGGCTGTTAGAAGCGTGTAATGGCCATGGCGGAAGTTCCAGACAGAGGAAACCCCAATTTCTTCACGCTTTTCAACGGAAGCCACGTGGCGGAACTGGTCGGTTCCGCCTCCACCTCGAACGTCTTCATGCTCACTTCGATGAACGCCGTGCAGTTCCTCGGGGACTGCACGGCGGGAGCGGACGGCAGGATGTGGGTTCTTCCGGAGGAATGCAGGCCGAAGAATCCCGTCCGCTTCATGTGCCCGATCGAGCCGACGGGCGACGTGCCTGGTGCGTCCTACGAGGTCGTGGTGGACGTGACGGCTGAAAGCAAGGCGGTGGAGGTCGTCACGGGAATCTCGACGGAGACTTCCAAGGCGTTGACGCAGGCCACGCTGTCCACGGAAACGTCCAAGGCGTTGACGCAGGCCACGCTGTCCACGGAAACGGCGAATGCGGTCGATGGCGTTGAGATGGCAACCAATCAGGTGAGGAACCTCGTTTCCAGCCCGTCCCCCATGGTGGGGGCAGGGCTGACGGCCGGACAGTACGACGACCTGGTTGGAGCGTCCGCCCTTTCGTCGGCGACGATGACGCAGACGAAAGTGGAAGTGCTTTCAGGCGTCGCCCTGCAGACGGCGGAAGGGGAAGTGCTTTCAGGCGCCGGCCTGCAGACGGCGGAAGGCGACTTCCTGGTTTCTGCGACGGCGGTGTCCGGAAGCATCGAGGTGACGGGCATGCCGAACGCGAAGAAGGCGACCATAAAGGTTCCCGACACGCCGGGTTCGACGTTCGCCGTCGTGACGGTGATGCCTGACGGGACGATATCCGGAGAGCCTGGGGCGCTGCACTACACCAACGGGCACGTGTTCAGCATATCGGACAGATGGTATTTGGAGGGATAGAATGGAATTGGTGGATGGAACTCAACTGTGGGCCATGGGGTTGTCGTGCGTCTTCATGTTGCTGGACATCGTGTCGGGCTTCGTGGGCGCGTTGAAGAACCGGTGCGTCAACTCTTCCAAGATGAGGGACGGCATATTCAACAAGGCCGCGCTCTTGATCGTGGTTTTCGTGGCATGGCTGGTAGAGTTCACGGTCAGGCATGTGCCGGGTCTTGGCTTCGACATGCCGCTTCTGATTCCCGTCTGCGTCATCGTCATACTGATGGAGGTCGCAAGCGTCATGGAGAACGTGGCGAAGATAAGCCCGGCGCTTGCTGGCAGCAGGCTTTTGAAGTTCTTCGATTCGGAAAAGGAGGATTGAGGCATGGAAAGACCGAACGACCTGCCAAACCCGGAAAACTCGGTTTCTTTCGAAGACGTTGCGGAAGTGGAGGTGATCGACCATGGGGACGCCGAATGACGTGCTGCGCATCGCTGCCGGAGAGATAGGGTACTATGCTCCGGACGACCCGCAGCCGGGAAGCAAGTACGGACGATGGATGGCCGACGTGACGGGCGAATCCTGGCTTGCAGGCCCGTCCACCGAGGTGTGGTGGTGCATGATCTTCGTGTCCTGGGTGTTCGCGCATGCCGGTGTGGATTTCCCGGGCGCGCCTTCGTACAACACGGATTCGACCCTGGCAGCCGCACGCAAGGTCGGGCGCGTGACCGACGCGGGGCACGCTGGCCCGGGCGACATCGTGGTGTTCGACTGGAACTTTTCCAGCGCGGCAACAGACCACGTGGGAATCGTGGAGAAGAACTATGGCACGTACCTGCAGACCATCGAGGGCAACACTTCGGGTTCCGCAGCAGGCAAGCAGTCCAACGGCAACGGCGTGTGGAGGCGCACGCGCGACTACTCGGTGGTGGCGGGCGTGGTGTCCCCGTACTGGGACGGCCCGTCCTCTGCCGCCCCCGTGCACGCGTCCCTCGACGTGGACGGATGGTGGGGGCCTGCCACGGTGAGGGCCTTGCAGGCTGCTCTCGGCACCGAGCAGGACGGCGTGGTGTCCAACCAGGACAGCCGCGACATGTCGGCAATCGGCGGAGTGCCCTCCACCGCCTGGCAGGTGGGCCGGGGCGGCTCCGACGTGATCGCCGCGCTCCAGTCCAAGGTGGGCGTGGAGGCAGACCGCTACTTCGGGCCGAACACGTGCCGCGCCTTGCAGCGTTACCTCGGCACCGAGCAGGACGGCGTGCTGTCCCGCCCGTCAGAGTGTGTGAGGGAAATGCAAAGAAGGTTGAACTCGAACACGTTTTGATGTATAATGTCATTGCGCCGTTAGGTAAGCTGGTTTCTCGATTCTGTGGGGCACGTCATGAAAAGATGCACAGGTCGAACGGAGAAAGGCCCGCTCTGTACCTTCCCTATCGGTAGCAACCCCTGTTTCGAGCGCCCCGCTTGCATGTCATGATGGGGCGCTCGCTTCATAAGGAGACGAAAGTGCAGAAGTACATCGACTTCGACCGGACGAGAAGCCATAACTGCCTTTTCAACTTCATTAACGGGATACGTGGGTGCGGCAAGACGTACGGAAAGCTGAAAGACGACATAGACCGCTACATGAAGGGCAAGGGGCGGTTCATCTACCTGCGTAGAAGCGAGGAAGAACTGAAGACGTTGACAACGCAGAAGTCCGGCCGCCTTTTCAACCACGTGCAGACCGAATACGAAGGGCATGCTCTATGGTGCGAGGCCAACTTGCTGCACATCGACAAGGAGGTTTGCGGTTATGCGGCAGCCCTGTCAACCGCGCGCAAGCTGAAATCGGACGCGCTTGACTACGTGACGGACATCATCTTTGACGAGTACGTCATAGACGACACGACTTCGCAGCAAAGGTACCTGCCAGACGAGGTGACGGCGTTCTTCGAGTTCTACGAAACCGTGGCAAGGCCTGGTTCGAGGGACTACGACGTGACGGTGTGGTTTTTAGGAAATGCCATATCCTCGTCCAATCCTTACTTCGACTTCCTGAACCTTGACTTGCCCTATGGAAGCGACATAATCAAGAAGGGCGAGTTTCTGGTTCAGATGTGCGCACCCCCAGACCTGATAGAGGCAAAGAAGAAAACGAGGTTCTATCAGGCTATCGCAGGAACCGAATACGCAGCTTACGCAGTTGAGAACAGGTTCCTGAGAGACAATAGAACGTTCATAGAGAAGAAAACAAAGGACGCTGAATACCAGTTCACGTTGATCTACTACGATAACCTAATAGGTGTGTGGAGAGACTACCGTAACTGCAAGTTCTACATAAGCGAAAGCGTTGACAAACAGTGCAGAACGGTGTATGCTGTAACCACGGAAACGCAGGAACCTAACACGTTCCTTCTACGTGGATTCAAGAACAACTACCATTTGAAGGAACTTAAAAGGGCTTACGATTCTGGATGTCTGTTCTATGAAAGCCAGAAACTTTATAAATGGTTCAGGGACATCGTGAGAATGGGGTTGAGATAATGGCAGAACCTGTGATCATAACAGCAATCAGAAGATCAGGGGTGGAAAACGCCTATATAGGTACGATAGGTGATGACGGATACGTGTATTTCAACGATTCCATGTTCTATAGGTTCAAGCCCACAGGAACATGGGAACAGAACGTGTACGTGTTGAACCGGTCGCGGTATTCGTGGGCTAAATGCACGATGTTCGAAAAGATATCAGCCGTGAATCTTAACGCTGGCGCAGGAAGCGTTGCACCGGGTGGAATCGGTGTCGAGGGGGCAATCAAGTGGGCTATTGCTGTTGCAGAGGATGCATCTCATGGATATGATTGGGACTACCGTTGGGGACCTGACTACGACTGTTCTTCGCTTGTGTATGAAGCTTTCCGCGTTGGTGGTGGTTTCGACCTTCCTGTGCACACAGGAAACACGCATTCGATGATTAGAGACTTTACAGCTATCGGATTCAAGTGGTTGGCTGGAAAAGGAAATTCAGCTAGCGAATGCGTAAGAGGTGATATACTCCTGAATACAGCAAACCACACTGAAATATATATTGGTAACGAAATGAACGTGGGTGCGCATATAAATGAAAAAGGAACAGTTAGAGGTGGCAGGTCTGGAGATCAATCAGGTAGAGAGATTTGCACCAATGGTTATTATTCGTATCCTTGGAATGGAATATTGAGGTATGAAGGATGAAAAAATTTACAGGTAAATGTA
>ERZ1673750.1654-NODE-1654-length-10353-cov-4.342979_pt1 | contig 10353 bp, 9 predicted proteins | sample MGYA00580203_ERZ1673750 | MGnify/ENA primary metagenome ERZ1673750 (study PRJEB41218, sample SAMN15661763) | gut metagenome | host: Homo sapiens | place: Canada: London | collected 2015-08-20/2019-03-30 | study: EMG produced TPA metagenomics assembly of... | reverse complement strand
GCAGGTCTCATCGAGGTGCTGCGCCAGGACCCGCGCCGCGCCGGCAGCAAGCGCGAGCCCGAGCGCGTGTATCATTTGGCCTACGCGGGGCTTGACGTGGCGTTCACCGTCGACGGCGAGTCGCTGCACGTGGCTGACATCACGTAAGGGCTGGGAAGGAGCACCATGATCGATCTCGATCGCACGATGTTCTTCAAGGCAAGGTTTGAAATAGAGGCGCCTCAAGGCGAGGATGTTCTGTGGTCTCTCGTTCTGAGCGTACGCGACTGGTCATTGCGTAAGGCCCGCCGCGACGGATACTCCCTGCCCCAAGAAATGCGCTTTTGGAGCAAGCTCAAAAGCGGCGAGATGCTCGAATCACCAGATGGCAGCGTCAGGCTCTACGCCGCGCTCCATCACGGCGAGTTTGCCCAGACATGGGCGTGCCAGCATGTGGAGGACCAGAGGGCGCCCGGTTGCGCCCCGCGCCGCTGGATAACCGAGGTCGGTTTTGAAGGTCATTCGGTCGACCGCGGCACCGTCTCGATCATCACGATGTTCAGCGACATGCCGGGCTACATCGGTCCGCTGCAACCTGCGCCAAAGCCGAACGTGCCCAAGTTGATCGCCAGTATGCTGGAGAACGACAGGCTCGTTTGCACGATAGACGGATGCGAGTTCGGGCTCGCCCCGGTTGAATTCTTATGCTCCGATGCCCCCGGTATTCACGAGCGTCTCGCGAATCCGTATCGCGAGGTGCCCGCCATCGTGATCAGTCCCACCCGCGCTGGCGAGTGCCTGATCGATCCCGAAGTACTTGCATCACAGCTCGGCCCCAATGCGACCGTGTACTACACCGTGGATTGCGGCGCCATGGATGCGCTCAATGCGGAGTTCGAGGACGAGTCTCTACGATGCTACGGGGGAGCCGTTCGCGTGTACGCCCCTCATCCGCACTTTGGCATTTTGGGGGATGGCTTCAACCATCGATTCTTTTCTGCTGCGGATATCCGTGGGCAAGGGGCGGAGTACTACATGGCCATCTTGCGCCGTGCGCTAGCCGAGGACGTGCTCGCGCGAGACACCTCGGTCCGCATCGAGGACGTCAATCGGCTCAATCGCAATGCCGGAAAGGAGCTTGCGTTCAAGCGCCGCACTGAGCAGATTCAGGATATGGCGCTCGACCAGGTCAAAGAGATGTTCGATGAGGCCGAGGGCCTCGCGCGCCTCGCCGAGGACGAGTGCGATGCCATGCGCGAGGAACTGAGGCAAAGCAGGCGGGCGAACCATGATCTCGAGGCGCGCATTGCCTGGCTTGAGCATGCGCTCGATTCGCAAGGCGGCAGCGCGGCAGAGGATGGCGCTGCGACGGCGATGGCGGATACCTCCGAGCTCACTATCTCGGCCATCGCCAGACTGTTCGTCTCGGCATTCCCCGATCGAATCGATTTCAGCGAGCGTGGATGGGCGTCGTTGGAGGATTGCAGGTACGAACCCAGGGCATTTTGGAGCGCCTTGCATAGCATGTGCACAGTTTTGTACCCGCTGCATCGCGATGGCGCCGCGGATAAGATCGGTGAGTTCAACAGTCGGTCGCGGTTTAAGTTCGCACGTGGCGAGGGGCCGCAGACCAGGGCGAACTCCAAGTTTATGCGTGAGCGCGAGGATGAGTATCAGGGACGGAGGCTGTTTATCGAGCCGCATATCTGTTCGAGTGTGGGAGATCCGAATAGTCCGCAGTTCATCCGGATTTACTTCAATTGGGATGAGGAGACCGAGAGGTTGGTCATCGGCGATACGAAACACCTGACGAACTGCACGACTCGAAAGCTGTAGATCGGCAGATGTGGGAAAGGGGGTGCGACCAGGGAAATCTGGCCGCACCCCCATCTGTTTAAGAGCGTTTTGCTTGGTAAAGTCGGGCTGCGGGCGAGCCCGACGGGTGGCTGGGCGAGCCCGGCGGGCGGCCGCTATTCGACCTCGTAGGGCCAGCTGTTGATGCCCCCGAACTCGACGACATTGGTGTAACCGAGGTCCACGAGTGTTCGTGAGGCCTGCTTGCTGCGATTGCCGCTGCGGCAGTATACGAGGATGAGCTGGTCCTTGTCGGGCAGTGCGTCCTCGGCGGCAGTCGCCACGGTGTCGTGGGGGATGAGGATGGCGCCGGGGATGTGGCCTTCGTCGTACTCGGCCTGCGTGCGAGCGTCGAGGATGACGTAATCGTCCTCGGTATCCATGATCTCTTTTGCGGTTTCGGCGTCAACTTGCTGGTAGGAGCTAGAGTTGCTGCTGTCATTCGTAGCATTGCTTCCGTTGCCGTTGCCGTTGCCGTTGCCGTTGCCGTTGCCGTTGCCGTTGCCGTTGCCGCTGCCGTTGCTACCGGCGGCTGCGCCAAAGCAGCCAGTGAGCCCGGCGAGGGGGACGATGCTCGCGAGGGATGCGGCGATTAGGAATGTACGACGGTTCATGTCGCGCCTTTCTCTTGGCTTTGTTCGATTTCAGCATATCAGGAAATGATTCTGACTTTGTCACATAGAAGGACGAGCGGGGCTATGCACGAGCCGTCAAGTCGCCGCAGGTAATTGCCGGTGTCTATGCAGGGCAAAAACCATATCGGCTGAAATGCGCGAATTTTGTTCGCTGGCGGCCGTTCGTTTTTCTGAGTCTGGTCAAAAAACCCTGATTGTGCGCTGAGGGAGGCAGGGGAACAGCCGTTAAAGCCCTGGAGCCAGGCACATTTCCCGCCATTTCCACCTTGGGGAGGAGTCAGGGGGAGGAAATAATGGACAGATGACAGTTATTCGAGAAATGTATAAGGTTTCTGGGCACATTCAAGCGTCAAGTCGGCGCACCATCAGGGTATTTTGACCACGATCGCGAAAACGCACGATGCCCGGCGCTCCAAAGAGCCCGCGGCGCCTCATCTAGAGGCAAGTAAATCCTCAACAAGATCTGCAATACGGTTCGCAATGAGCAGAGAGCCGGCTTTGCTTGGATGAATCCCGTCCGCAGCGTAGAGATTTTCTGGCTTCTCATATCGGGCGGCTACGCTCGCCATGTCGACCAGCGGCACGCATGCCGCATTTGCCGCCCGCCGGCCCCCTACGCTCATGAGCTCGCACATCTCTTCTGCGGTCATCCCAAGTTTTTCGAGACGAGGGCATCCGACCTGATATCCCCAGGTGCCATACAGAAGCGGAGAGGCGTCGTGGCTCCTGGCCAACTTGCTCATTGCCGCAACGGAGCGCACATGCGCCGCCGGATTCGTTGCGGCGAGGTGGCTCATGTCCTGCATTATGACCAGGTCAAAGTCTCCAGATGAAAGCGCTTCCCGTACACGCTGACCTGTCCGGGTTTTCTCATTCGAAAACTCCGCCAACCGCGCTCCGCCGCGCGTGATGGCGATGACCTCGGTATCCAAGATGGATGCGAGCGTCTGGGGCATGTTGTTGGCTGAGGTCAGGCTGTTGCCAACCATGAGTATCGAGCGCATAGAGAGTCTTCCATGTGGGGGCTGCATAAAGCCGGTGAACCCGTTTATCGTAGCAGTCGTCATCCGTGCAAACGAGCTGCCAAGAGCCGAGGCGGCTAGACTGGTGTTGCAGGGGCGCTGGCGCGCCCGTTCTGCTGCGGGCGGAGTTCGAGAAAGGGGCCCAGATGCCGCCATTCGATCACTATATGTATGTGCTCGCCTGCGGCGACGGAAGCCTCTACACCGGGTATGCGACCGATGTTCAAGCGCGCTTGGCAGCCCATCAGTCGGGCCGCGGTGCCAAGTACACCAAATCCCATGCGCCCGTTAGCCTTGCCGCTCAGGCCCGGTTTTACTCGAAAGCTCGCGCGATGAGCGCGGAGGCTTATTTCAAGCAGCTTTCCCGTGAGCAAAAAGACAAGTTCCTGGAACGGTCCAAGCTTGAGCCGCTTGAGGACGTGCTGCGCCGCGAGCTTCCAGGTTTTGGCGAGGACACCGCTGCCGAATTCGTATGCAGGAGCTTGGCAAACCACGTGGACCCCAACTACGCCGCATTCATGAGGCCGCTCGTTCCCACGGTCGATCCCCGTCGGCTTGTTGGCGTTCGCACGCCGCAGTTGCGAAAGACTGCTCGTGAGCTGTATCGACGCGCCGATGCATCGGACTTTATACGTTCCCTTCCGCATGCCCTGTTTGAGGAGAACCAGGTCCACGCGCTTGCCATTGGCATGGAACGGGAGTACGAGCGGGCGATTGAGTTGTATGACTTGTTTTTGCCGTATGTAGACAACTGGGCGACATGCGACCAACTGCCGGCGCGAGTGCTGGCCGAGCAGCCTGCCCGAACGCTGGAGTGCGTGCGGCGTTGGATGAGCTCGGGGCACGGCTTCACCGTGCGCTTCGGCATCGGGGCTCTCATGCGTCTGTTTTTGGACGACCTGTTCGAGCCGAGGTTTGCGGCGATGGTTGCGGCTGCGCGCATGCCGGGTTCACCCGAGCGCCCCGAGCCGGAATCGGACGCCTACTACGTTGACATGATGCGTGCATGGTATTTCGCTGAGGCGCTGGTCAGGCAGCCAATGGCGGCATGGCCGTATGTGGAACGTCGGGATGAATGCGCGCTGCTTGATGAATGGACGCGCCGCAAGGCAATCCAAAAGGCCTGCGAGAGTCGGCGCATTTCCGTTGAGGCAAAAGAGCGCTTGCGTTCGTTCCGCTAAACCATGGTCGCGGGCGGTCGTTTCGCGTTGAGATGGGCGGGCGATGGGCATAACGCGTGCCGAGTAGGCGTGGACCTCGGCTGAACGAAGATCTCCGGGGTTCATGTCATATATGCAATAGAATAAGAAACAATTGGGAGCGATTGAAGGGAGCTATCATGAAGAAGTATGCCAACAGCGCTTTGATTTACGCGATTCTCGCCATGGTGGGAGGCGTGTTCTTCCGTGAGTTCACCAAGTTCAATGGTTTCGAGGGGGCAACAACCCTCGCGTTCGTCCACACCCATTACTTTGCGCTGGGCATGATCGTCTTCCTCTTGCTTGTGTTGCTTGAGAACGCCCTGCACATCACCGATGCCAAGGTGAGCCGGGCCGTGACGGCGTATCACATCGGTCTCAACGCCACCGCAGCGATGCTCGTGGTGCGCGGTGTTCCGCAGGTACTCGGCATTGAGCTTGCCTACGGTATGGACGCGGCGATTTCCGGCGTTGCCGGTCTCGGCCACATAGTGCTCGGCGTGAGCATCGTGCTCATCTTGCTGGGGGTGAGGCGCGCCGTCTCCCGAGTGGAGGTGTAGGCCCTTGCAGGTTCGATTCGATTCAACTCGAATCGGCAAACGCCCGACACCTCGGTAGTGAACTGCCTCCCATTTCTTGGACATGAGAAATGGGAGGCAGTTCATTGTGGGTGCCAGGCGCTTTTAAAGTTACAAACATCGTCTACGAGTGCGCCCGCGTGCGGCGCGCGATCAGGCGTTGCGACTGATCCTAGATGGTGAACTCGGCGAAAGGCGCATCGTTGCCGGCGGCGGAGCCGTTTGCGGGTGTTGAGAGGAATGTGCAGCCGCCGTCCGCCCCGCCTTCTCCGTTGAGCAGGTTTTTGAGGGTGACATCGGGGTTCTGGCACATGATGTCCAACAGCTCGATGAAATCGCGGATGACTTCGCGCGGCGTGAGGTGCGTGTCGGCGCCCACGCGGCCGAACTCGATTTTGAGGAAGTCCGCCAGATCCTCCTCGTCCAGATCGCCTTCGTATCCAAAATATCCAGCGTGGATTTGCGCGAGCTTTTCAATGAGCACGAGCAGCTCCTCATAGGTGAGCGGCTGAAGTCTGATGATGGGGGCGAGCATGTCGCGCATCCCCTCGCGAGCGAAACGCCCCTGAGTGAGGCGGCTGCGCAGCGCCTCGTATGAGAACACGCCGCGCCTGCGGTCCTCGATGGAGGTCGGCGTACCGCCCATGATGATGCCCAGGTGTTGGGCCTTGCCCTGCAGCGTGTCGTTATACATCTGCAAGATCTTCTCGTAGTTGTATTGACGGGTGATGGCGTTGGGAATCTTGTACAGATTGACCAGCTCGTCGATGAGGACGAGCATGCCGCGGTATCCGGCTCCGGTGAGAAAGCGCGCGAACAACTTGACGTAGTCGTACCAGGAGTCGTCATCGATGATGGTGCTTATCCCCAGTTCCGTTCGGGCCTCCGTCTTGGTGCGGTACTCGCCGCGTAGCCATTTGACGGCGCGGCTTTTCGCCTCGTCATCGCCTTGGGCACAGGCCGCCCGATACACGCCGAGCACGCGCGTGAACTCGAAGCCGTGGACCATTTCCTCGAGGTCGGCGAGCTGCCTGCGAAGGCCAGTGCATGTCGGGCCGCTATCCGCCGCGATGCCTGCCGTGGAGCCGGCATTCATCGCGGGCGTGTTCGCTGCCGCCGAATCCTCCTCTGCTTGGATATTGGCGACCCATTTATCGAGAATCAGGGTAAGAGCCCCGCCTTCGGGCCTCGTTTTGGTCGAGAGATTGCGGATGAGCTCACGATAGGTTGCGAGGCCCTGGCCCTGACCACCCTGTAGGCGACGTTCGGGGGAGAGGTCGGCATCGGCGACCACGAAACCCTCGCCCATTGCATGGGTGCGGATGGTCTGCAGCAAGAAGCTTTTGCCGGCGCCGTATCGACCCACCAGAAAGCGGAAGCTTGCCCCGCCGCCGGCGATGAGGGCGAGGTCGGTGAGGAGGGCCTGGATCTCGATTTCACGGCCAACGGTGATGTAGGGAAGGCCTATGCGCGGGACCACGCCGCCCTTGAGGGAATTCAAGATCACGGCGGCGACGCGTTTGGGAACGCGCGGTGCGGCGGGCTGGTTACTCATGGTTCAGAAATCCTTCCACGTCTTCGCGATAATCTTCGATCAGCTCGGGTCCGTCTGGTCCGTATTCGATTACGGTGTCGCCGACAAGGTCGAAAAGGACCTCGTTGACGGCATCGACAAGCATGTCTTCGGAGCCGTACTTCTCCTTGGCGATCTCGGCGGCCCCGGCTTGGTCTTTTTCGAGCAGAGCTCTCAGGTAACCGACCTCGGAGGGGTCGAGTCCTGCGGTTTGATGCGTGTGCTCAGCGACGGCCGTGGCAGCGGACGGCGAGATGGGCGCAACCGGAGGCGCGGCCGCAGTCGCCATGGGGAGCGGCTCGGGGGCCGCACGGTCCACGTGTGTCACATCGTCGCTCTCACCGTCGCAGATATCGCCGTCCGCCGCGTCGAGTAGCGCCCCCTTTCCCTCGCGCTCCTCGTCGATCAGGAGTGATTCGCGCGTGCTTGCGGCGGCGCGACGGATGTTCGCGAGCTGCGAGAGGTCGATCTCGACGCGCACGGGTGCATGCGCCGCGCTCCAGGCGAGCCAGGCCGCAACCTCCTCCTCGATGAGCCCCTGCAGGTACTTGGGGAGCTTGCCCTGCTCCTTAAGGGGGCGGTCGAATCCGAGCCCCTCGCGTAGGATCCGGTCGGCGGCGCGCATGGCTTGGCCGAGCTTGGCGTTGCGCGAGCGATTGCCCTGATAGCGTTCGCAGGACCACGCGCCGTTGCGGCAGCGATACCGATGAATCTCGTCAAGCTCGTAATTGGCGTCAGGATGGCGCTCGGGTTCGAAGAACACCGCCGAGCCGAACATGGTGTACGCGAGTTCGAACTGCCCGCCGAACAGGCTTTCCGTAAGGCTGTATTTGCGCTGCTTGTGATAGTACTCGCTCATGCGGACAAAGACCGCACAGCACACGTGGCGCAGCGCCTCGGGCTTCGATTTGTAGAGTCGGCTTCCGGCGAGATGATACGTCGAGAGCGCATCCAGGGCATCGAACAACCGCTGCTCGGCAACAGGGTCCCCGGGCAGGGGCAGGGCGGAGAAGCCTTTTTTACGTCGCCCTCGCTGGGGGTTGCTAAGACGGGCGCACGCCAGCTCCTCGGCACGCGTCAGCGCGACGAGGGCCCGATCGAAGGAGAGCGTCTTGTATGGTTCGAGTAATTGGGGCGAAAGTCCGTGGTAGACGACGTAATCCTGCAGCCATGTGCGGGCGTAGCGGTCGATTTCGGGCGAGAAGGTGCGGTACGCCTGCCAGAAGGATTCGAGCTTCTGAAATCCGTCCATCGGGTCCGTGACGCCGATTCCGCAGATGAGCTCGTAGAGGTATACATAGGCGAAGGAGAGGCACGACTCTTGGACGTCGCCCTGGCGCACCGCCGCGCGCCAGGTGAAATATCCGCGCAACTGACGATCGCTCATCGCGTTGTACGTGGGGAAATACGAGTTGAACGTGCCCGGGTAGGGGCAGTCATCCTCGAAATCCGCCATGAACGTGCCCTGCCGGTAGAACAGCTCCGCCTCGGAGAGCCAGCGCCCACTGCCGTTCGAGTTGGTCTCCCAGCGCGAGATGGCCTTCATTTCGCGATAGCGGTCGGGGAGGTAGTTCGCCATTTGCCGGCCGGTGGTGAGGATCGGTTCGCTCGCATACACGCGTTCGGAGAAGTGGGAGCTGCCTTGCAAGCGCTCGCTCGCCATAATGCGGTCTATGAGCTCGCGAGCAGCGGGCTTCGATCCGTGCATCGGCTTCATGGCTCACCTCCCCGGTATATCGGATGTACCCTCCAGTATACCACAGAACCAAACAGATGTTCGTATTTTAAGGGAAGGGATGACGCCCCAGGCCCCTCCTCAGCGTTTCCCAAGCTCTCTTACAAAAGCGCAAGGCGTGCGTAAGCCAAATCGATGGTGCTGTTTTCGCAGGTAGCGGATGATGCAGTCAAGAACAAAAGGGCCGCCCGTCCGCAGGCCGATAAGGAGGCAATCGATGAATACCCGCAATCCGTACGAGTACAACCCCTATGCTCTCGATGACGAGGCGCGCCACCGCGGTGTGAAGGGCCTATTCGACAGGGCCTTTGGGATGGTCGGCTGCCTGGCGGCTTCCGCCGCCCTGTTCTTCGGCATGATGTACCTGCTCGGAAAAGCAGCGCGCTAATTGCGCCACCCGCCGCCGGCTGTGTTGAGCGCGTCTTCGAGTCCGCGGATCAACGGTCGGTCCCCTATAATCTATCGGCTGTTCAGCTGGCCCCGTGTCGTGCGGGGCCAGCCGCTTTTGAGGATCGATGCGAAGGGGCGTATGAATATGGGGCGCGCGAGCGGGGGAATCGGAGCGAACGACACCGGCCGAACGGGCGAAGAGGCCGGCATGACATCTCGACAGTGGATGGCGCTTGCGGGCCTGACGCTCTCTGCGTTCATGCTCAATACCTCGGAGTTTATGCCCATCGGCCTCTTGACCGATATCGCTTCGGGCTTCGGCATCACCGAGGCCGCCGCCGGCGTCATGATCACGGTGTACGCGTGGGCGGTGATGTTGCTTTCCCTGCCGCTCATGATCGCGGCGTCGCGCATCGAGTTCAAGCGCCTGCTCCTGGGCGTTCTCGCGGTGTTTGCGGTGGGTCAGGCCCTCTCGTCCGGCGCTCCCACGTTCGCGATTCTGGTGGTCGCGCGCATCGTGGTCGCCTGCGCCCACGCGATTTTCTGGTCCATCGCCTCGGTCATGGCGACGCGCCTGGTGAGCACGAGGCATGCGTCGGCTGCGCTCGGCATGATCGCGACGGGAACGTCCATCGCCATGATCTTCGGCATGCCTTTGGGGCGCGCGATCGGCCTCGCCCTGGGATGGCGCATGGCGTTCGGCGTCGTTGGGGCGGTTTCTGCGTTCGTGGCCGTCTACCTTGCTTTCATCTTGCCTAAGATACCGGCGGGCGAGCCCTTCACCCTCTGCAAGTTGCCGGCGCTCATGCGAAATCGCCGCCTTGCGGCCATGTATGCGGTGACGGTCTTGTTCGCCACGGCCTACTACACGGGCTATAGCTACATCGAACCGTTCCTGGCGCGCGTGGGTGGGATGGAGCCCACCGCCATCACCGCGGCGCTCACGGTTTTCGGCTGCGCCGGCTTGATGGGAAGTATCCTGTTCTCCCGCGTGTACGACGGTCGTCGCAAGGCGTTTATCGCGTGCTCCGTCGCTGGCATGGTCCTGGCGTTGTTCGCGTTGCGCGCATGCGCGGCGAGCTTTGCCGCCACGAGCGCGGTTTTCGTCTTGTGGGGCTGCTGCGCCACGGCGTTCAACGTGGCCTTCCAATCGGAGGTCATCCGCGCGGTCGAGGCGGACGAGTCCGCCGTGGCCATGTCCATCTTTTCCGGGCTGTTCAACTTCGGTATCGGGGCCGGTTCCGCGGTGGGCGGGTTCGTGGTGACGAGCCTGTCGGTCGAATTGCTCGGCGTCGTGGGCGGTGCGGTGGGCGCCGTTTGCTTGCTGGTCACGGTGGGGGTCCTGTTCAAGCTCATGCGGTAGGTCGGGTGCGGCGGCCTTTCCGTAG
>ERZ1673750.1646-NODE-1646-length-10411-cov-6.659907_pt1 | contig 10411 bp, 10 predicted proteins | sample MGYA00580203_ERZ1673750 | MGnify/ENA primary metagenome ERZ1673750 (study PRJEB41218, sample SAMN15661763) | gut metagenome | host: Homo sapiens | place: Canada: London | collected 2015-08-20/2019-03-30 | study: EMG produced TPA metagenomics assembly of... | reverse complement strand
ACCGGTCCCGTTGACCTACGAATACACCGACAAACCGCTCGAGCACACCGTCGAACTGCTGTTCAACCGGCACGAGACGCCGATTTACGTCGTCCACTTCTCCCAGGACGCGGCCCTGACCACCGCGCAGGCGCTCGCCTCCACCGGCGTCTCCAGCCGCGAACAGCGCGAGGCCATCGCCGAGGCGATGAAGGGCACGCGCTTCACCACCGCATTCGGCAAGATCCTGCAGCGATTGCTGAAAACCGGCGTCGGCATCCACCACGCCGGCATGCTGCCGCGCTACCGCCGGTTGGTCGAACAACTCGCCCAGCAGGGGTTGCTGCCGGTCATCTGCGGCACGGACACGCTCGGCGTCGGCATCAACGTGCCGATCCATTCGGTGGTGCTCACGGCGCTCACCAAATTCGACGGTTCCCGGATGCGCCGCCTGCGCGCCCGTGAATTCCACCAGATCGCCGGGCGCGCCGGCCGCATGGGCTTCGACACCGAAGGCCTGGTGGTGGCCGAGGCCCCCGAGTTCGAGATCGAGAATGCGCGCGCCGTCGCCAAGGCCGGCAACGACCCGAAGAAGCTCAAGAAGATCAAGCGCAAGAAGGCGCCCGAAGGGTTCGTGACATGGAACGGGAACACGTTCGACAAGCTCATCGACGCCGCGCCCGAAACGCTGGTGCCGCATCTGCGGATCACCCACTCGATGGTGCTCAACGAGGTGGCGCAGGGCGGCGACGCGCGTCGCCGCGTGGACCGGCTCATCGACGACTCGCAGCAGACCCCCGAGCAGAAGGAGCATCTGCACGAGCGTGCCGACGAGATCTTCGCCACGCTGTTCGACTCCGGCGTCATCGAAACCGAGGACCGCGACGACGGCGGCAAGGACTACTTCACCACCGTGGACGTGCCCGAGGATTTCGCGCTCGACCAGCCGCTGAGCCCGTTCCTGCTCGCCGCGCTCGAACTGCTCGACCCCGAATCCGAAGGCTACGCGCTCGACGTGATCTCCATGGTGGAGGCCACGCTGGAGGACCCCAAGCAGGTGCTGCGCGCCCAGGAGCGCCAGGCGCGCGACGCGGCCATGGCCGCGATGAAGGACGAGGGACTGGACTACGACGAACGCATGGAGCGTCTGGCCGAGGTCACCTACCCGAAACCGCTTGAGGACCTGCTCGACGCCGCATTCCGCCAGTACCGGCACGACGTGCCGTGGGCCAACGACTACTGGCTGAGCCCCAAGTCGGTGGTGCGCGACATGGTGGAGACCGCCTCCGATTTCACCGGATACATCGCGCGTTACAACATCGCCCGTTCCGAGGGCACGTTGCTGCGGTACCTGTCGGACGCGTACCGCGCGTTGTCTCGCACCGTGCCGTTCGAGAAACGCGACGAGCAGTTGCGCGACATCATCGCCTGGCTGCGCGTGGTCGTCCGCTCGATCGACTCCAGTCTGGTGGACGAGTGGGAGAACGCGGGCGCCGCGGCCGATGCGGAGACCGCCGCACTCAATGCGGCCGCCCCGGGTGCCAGGGATGCCGTGGTGGAGGACCGCCGCGGGCTGACCGTACTCGTGCGCAACGCGATGTTCCGCCGCGTGCAGCTCATGGACCTGGACCGACCCGAGGATCTCGGCGCGCTCGACAAGGACTGGGGCTACGGCGTGCACGAGTGGGAGGATGCGCTCGACGACTACTACGATGCGCACGAGTACGTGAACACCGACGCGCAGGCACGTTCCTCCGAGCTGTTCATGCTGGACGACTCGCATGAGCGCGACGAGCACACCTGGAAGGTGCGGCAGATCATCGACGACTCCGACGGCGACCACGACTGGGCCATCGAGGGCGTTGTGGACCTGGACGCCACGCAGGAATCCGGCGAGGTGGTCTTCCATGCCTACCACGTGGGCGACTGACGCGCCGCCGACACGTATTCGAACAACAGTTCGAATGATGCGAGTACACTGATGGCTATGACCGATGACGCCGACCTGTTCGCCGCGACCGACGCGCCCGAGGATGTGACCCGTCCGCTCGCCGTGCGCATGCGCCCCGCCACGCTCGACGAGGTGGTGGGGCAGGACCATGTGCTGGGGCCCGGCTCGCCGCTGCGCCGACTGGCGAACCCCGCATCCAAGGGGTCGCTGACCGCGCCCAGCTCGATCATCCTGTTCGGGCCGCCTGGCGTGGGCAAGACCACTCTGGCCTACATCGTGGCCAAACAGTCCGGCCGCGTGTTCGAGGAGTTGTCGGCGGTGACCTCCGGCGTCAAGGACGTGCGCGCCGTGCTCGACCGCGCACACCGGCGGCTCGTGGCCGAAGGCAAGGAGACCGTGCTGTTCATCGACGAGGTGCACCGCTTCTCCAAATCCCAGCAGGACGCGCTGCTGCCCAGCGTGGAGAACCGCGACGTCACCTTCATCGCCGCCACCACCGAGAACCCGAGCTTCTCCGTCATCAAACCGTTGCTCAGTCGGTCCGTGGTCGTCAAGCTCGAATCGCTCGAACCCGACGACCTCAAAACCCTCATCGAACGCGCACTCAACGATCCGCGCGGGCTCAAAGGCGAGGTCAAGGCCACCGACGAGGCCGTCGACGAGATCGTGCGCATGGCCGGCGGCGACGCACGCAAGACCCTGACCATCCTGGAGGCCGCCGCCGGGGCGATGACCGGCGACACGGCCCGCAAGAAGGGCGCGCGCCGGCCGATCATCACCCCCGAGGTCGTCAGCCAGGTCATGGACGTGGCCACCGTGCGGTACGACAAGGGCGGCGACGACCACTACGACGTCATCTCCGCATTCATCAAATCGATGCGCGGTTCGGACGTCGACGCCGCACTGCACTATCTGGCCCGCATGATCCGCGCGGGGGAGGACCCGCGGTTCATCGCCCGGCGCATCATGATCGCCGCCGCCGAGGAGGTCGGCATGGCCGCCCCCCAGATCCTGGAGGTCACGGTGGCCGCCGCGCAGGCCGTGGCCATGATCGGCATGCCCGAGGCGCGCATCGTCCTGGCGGAGGCCACCGTGGCCGTGGCCACCGCGCCCAAATCCAACGCCAGCTACCTGGCCATCGACCAGGCGCTCGCCGACGTGGACGCCGGGCGCATCGGCGAGGTGCCGCTGCACCTCAGGAACGCGCCGACCAAGCTGATGAAGGACTGGGGCAACCACGAGGGCTACCGGTACGCGCACGATTGGCCGGGCGCTGTGGCACCGCAGCAGTATATGCCGGACGAACTCGTGGGCCGCGAATACTATCATCCGAATGATCGTGGCTATGAGCATGAGGTGAAGCCAAGGCTGGACCGCATCCGCGCCATCCTGCATGCCGAAGGGCCGCAGGCCGGAACTAACAAGGAGTGAATATGAACAACCGACCCCTGATCGGCGTGGTGCCGCTGATGGACTACAAGCTGGAGAGCCTGTGGATGCTGCCCGGATACATGGACGGCATCACGGAGTCGGGCGGCACGCCCGTCATGCTGCCGTTGACCGAAGACTCGGACGTGATCCGCCAATTGGTCGCCCTGTGCGACGGCATCCTGGTCACGGGCGGGCAGGACGTGGCACCGGAGATGTACGGCGAGACCGCGTCGCCCGAATACCTGGCGATGAATCCGGAACTGAGTCCGGAACTCGACCGCATGGAGGCGCTGCTGATTCCCGAGGTCATCGCCACGGACACCCCGATGCTCGGCATCTGCCGCGGCGTCCAGGTCCTGAACGCCGTGCTCGGCGGCACGATGTGGCACGACCTGCCCACCGAACTGCCCAGCGACGTGGAACACCACATGCCCAACCCTCCGTACGACCTGCTCGGGCACGAGGTCGATCTGGTCCCCGGCACACCGCTCGCCGAGCTGATGGAGGCTTCCGGAGAGGGCCGTCGCATCGCGGTGAACAGCTACCATCACCAGGCGGTGCGCGAGGTTGCCGACGAACTGGCCGTGATGGCCAAGGCCGACGATGGCGTGATCGAGGCGCTGTACCGCCCCGGCTCGCGGTTCTGCTGGGGCGTGCAGTGGCATCCTGAATTCCTGCACAAGGTCGATGCGCGCAGCCGTATGATCTTCAAGGCGTTCGTGGACGCGGCATGTTCCTGATTTTGCGAGGAATCTCCCGCCCTGTCGCGCGGGGATACGCCGGCAGCGTGATGCGGCCGCATGCGGGCCGACGGCGGGTACGATGAACGGAGCGCCGTCGACGGCGGATAGCCGCCGTTGCCGTTGAACCGACGCGACGTATGACAGGTGGCGCCAGGACGTGTGATACCAAGACGTGCTGCATATGACATGCAGCGCATGAGACAAGGAGGAGCTATGACATCCGCAATCGAATTCTACGGTGCGCAATGGTGCGGCGACTGCCGTCGTGCCAAGCAGGTGCTGGACCGCTACCACGTGGACTACAACCACCACGACATCGAATCCGAGGAGGGCGCGGCCGAGAAGGCCGAGCAGATCAGCGGCCAGAAGCATATCCCGGTGCTGTTGTTCGAGGACGGCACGGTGTTCGTGGAGCCGACGAACCCGCAGTTGACCGGCAAGCTCAAGGAACTGGGCCTTATCGAGTAGCATGCGATGCGGGTTGCCCGCTCGCACGCGCCTCCTATGGGCATATCCTCGGGTATGAGCCGTCTCCGGACGGTGATGTTCCACCTGTGTGGATGTGGTGCATTCGTATAGACGGAGATGGACGGCCTGTCGGCCACGGCGGCCGTCCATTTGTATATTCCAACATATGAAATATGGTGGGGTGTTCGGTTACACTCTTCTGTCGGCCCGTTCAGAGCGGGAGCTGATAGTTGAGGAGTAAAAGAGTAGTGAACACCCGTGAGACAACGAACATTGCCGGGGGAGTGGCGATTGACGAGCGCATCCCGATGAAGCTGATCGGGGCGATTGTGGCGGTCGGATCGCTGGCCTTCATCGGCATCCTGACCGAAACCGTCATGACCGTGCTGTTCCCGCAGCTGATGCGGGAATTCAACGTGGACACCGCCACCGTGCAGTGGATCACCACCATCTACCTGCTGGCCGTGGCGGCCACCATGCCGCTGTCATCGTTCATCAAACGACGGTTCAGGAACAAGACGATTTTCGTGGCCGCCGTGGTGCTGGCTGTGCTGGGCTCGCTGATCATGATCGTGGCGCAGGCGTTCCCGCTGATCCTCGCCGCGCGCGTGATCCAGGGCATCGGTTCGGGCATGGCCACGCCACTGATGATGAACATCATCCTGGAACAGTCGCCGCGCTCCAAGGTGGGGCGGCTGATGGGCGTCGGCTCGCTGGTGATCACCGTGGCGCCGGCCATCGGCCCGACCGTCGGCGGCGCGGTGACCAGCGTGCTGCCGTGGCGGGCGATCTTCGTGATCGTGATCCCGATCATCCTGCTGATCTCGCTGCCGGTTGGCCTGAAGTGCATCCAGCAGAAGCACCCGACCGAGGACGCCGTGCTCAACCCGCTGCAGTTCGTGGCGATCGTGCTGGCGCTGTGCGGTCTGATCATGTTCCTCAACCAGGCCGGCGTGGCGGTTGGCGCGGCCGTCAGCGGCGGCGAGGTGATGTTGCCCGCGCTGATCGCCGTGGTAAGCCTGGTGGTGGGCGTCGGCTCGCTGCTGTTCTTCGGCTGGTCGTCGCGGCGGTCGTTCTCGCCGCTGATCCGATTGGGATTCCTGCGCAACCGTATTGTGCTGCTGCATCTGCTGCCGTATGCGATCCTGCCGATGGTGGGCATCGGATTCGGCTATGTGATCACCAATCTGGCGCAGCTATCGCTGGGTACCGACGCGTTCGTGGCCGGCGCGCTGGTGCTGCCGGGCGCGTTGATCGGCGCCTTCTGCGCTCCGATCGGCGGCATGCTGTATGACAAATTCGGTCCGACCCGACCGATCCTGACCGCGTTCAGTGTGGCGACGATCGCCACGGTGCTGCTGCTCGTGTGCTCGATGCATCTGACGCCGGCGTTGCTGGCGGGACTGTATTTCATCTTCGGACTGAGCTACGCGCTCGAATTCTCGAATATCATGACCAGCGCGCTGCGCGAGGTGCCGTCGGCGTTCACCCCGGACGGCAACGCCGTGTTCCAGACCTCCATGCAGTTCGGCGGTGCGGCCGGCACCGCGTTGTTCTCCACCATCCTGTCGGTGGCGCAGGCCGGTGCCGGCGAAGAGGGGACGCCCGCGTTCATGCATGCCACCGCGGTCGGCGGCACCTGGACCTTCGCCGTCATGACCGTCATCTGCGCCCTGTCCGTGGTCTGCCTGGCCATGGCCTTCCGCCTGCGGGCGCGGGTGTCTCGCACCTCCCGCTGACATCATCGCATCCGTGACGCCGATGCCTCCGCATGACACGGCGGAGCCCGCGAAGTACGGGAGTCCGTGCGGTGGCTTTCCCTCCTGATTGGGGTGTCTGCGGTGGATATAGGCAAAGACGAAGTAAGGGCTGGTTTCCGATGCGCCATTGCATTGGAAACCAGCCCTCGTTTATCTCTCTGCTCTCTCAGCCCCTGGCATTGAGATCAGTACTCGTTGGCGCCTTCGCCCTCCCACTTGACGTTGATGCCGCGCTGATAGTGCAGGAACATGTCGGCACCATAGCGGTCGACCGGACGGTGCGTGAAGAGCATGCGAATCGCGAACGCGGTCTGCACGTCATACGGCAGATCCAGGAACGCCTGATGCGCGTCCCAGTAGGGCACGGTGCAGATGGCGGCATCCGGCACATAGGCGTAGCCATAGCCGTCCTCGTTCACGTAGCCCATGAACGGCAGATCCCAGGCGTCATGCAGGGTGAGCTGCTGCTTGAAGTCCTCGACCTGAGCCAGGGCCTCGTCGCTGATGCCCAGCTCCTTGGCCACCTTGTTGGCGGCCGCGGTCTTGGCGGCGGCGTCCTGACCGAACATCGAGAGGTTGACGGTAATGACCTTCTTATCGTCTGCCATGGTTTTGGCCTTTCTGCCATCGTGTTGGGTTCCGATGGCTCACTGTGTGTTCGAATCGAGTGTGAAACGAACATGTATTGTTGTGAACTTCACATGAAGTCCGTGATGCTTGCCTTACGGCTTACGTGTTTAACAATAACACCACTAAACGGCGTAAAAGCAAGTGAACATGCGATTATTCGCGTTGCTGGGATTGTTTGGACGGTGTTTTCCGCGGAAAATCAAGCCGCAAAATTCATGTTAATTCCGGGAAAATAAAACACGGTTTCTGTTCACTTCGTGTCGTGTTTGAATCATGTGTTGTTTGCCCGGTGGATTTGTGAGCTGTGTGTGCTGTTTCGTGATGGAACGTGCGGATTCGGTCCGGCGGGACAGGAGGGAGCGATAGGGGGTACCCGTAATCCTTAAGGATGAGTGGCGGGTCGGTGCGGCATACAGGAATATGAAAGGTCATTCCGACGCATGAATGAGAATCGGCGCGATATGCGGGATGCTGAAGTCATACAACAACAATTCGGACTCATCGACGACCAGGAAGGGAATATGACCATGTTGGATCTCAATCTGTTCTCGCAAATGGGACTGCTGGTGTTGGGCGGTCCGATGCTGCTGATGGGGTTGGCGTCATTCGGCGTGGCCGGCATCGCCTATGGCGTGCGGACGCTCCGCCATCAGCAAGGCTGGTCGGAGGGGCCGGCTCGTCCGATGGTGTTCCTGGGCATGCTGCTGACGCTGGTTGGCGGCGTCATCGCCGGCCCGGCGTTGCTGGAATTGACGGCGTTGCTGTAGTTGCCGTGCGTCTGCGCGGTTATCTGCGTTAGTGGCGTCGCCAACCTCGTCTCAGCAGTTCCACCGCACCTTGACAGGGTGCGGCTCATTCTCAACGGCCGCATGCCGCAATGACGCGATGATCCGATCGAATTCCATATCCGCCAGACGCTCATACTCCGCCGAGTCGGCGGATAGCCCGGCCTGGTCGTACGCCGCGGCCGTCGCGCCATAGAAGGCGAAGCCAAGGGCATTCGTCGGCGTCTGAATCACACCGCAGGCCGTGCTGATGGCACGGGCGGCGGCCTGCGCCACCGGGTCGGCGTCACCTGTCTCGCGGGCGGCGGCCAGCGCCGCTCTCAATGCGGGCTTGGCGTCCTTCAGCGTGGCGTTGCCGTCGGCACAGGCGATCGCCTGCTTGATGGCCGTGGCGAACCGGTCGTCCACGGGCTGTCCTGAGCGGTGGCGGCTTAGTATCGGCAGATACCGTTCCTCGGCGTATGCGGCAGCCCAACGACCCAACGTGGAGGCGCTCTGCGTATCGATCAGCGCCATCAGCGCCTTGGCCCGCGGCCCGGTGGGATCGCCCAGCATCTTGCGCAGCTTGGCCATGTCATGCTCCTTCGCCGAATCATTGACGCCATGGTGGTATTTCCATCGTATCGCGCTGCATGTGTGAGGGCGGCGCTGCGGGGCATTCTCGCATTGGCGGACATTCCTACTCGTATCGTGCCGGATGCTTTCCCCGCCGAGGACATCCTTGCGCTGACGGACATTTCCGTTCGTATCACGTCAGCTGTTTCCTGCCGAATGCATCCTTGTATTATCGGGCATTCCCCACCGGCTGCTGTCGGACACTGAGGTCTTCAGTGGGCGGGTTCACGCTTCAGTGGGCGGGTGGTTGACGACATGCGCCGTCACCTAACCGGCGGAATGTCTTGATTGCTGAGCCTTCGGACTTTGGCCGTCCATGATGACCCGCCCACTGAACGCATAATCCGCCCACTGAGTCGTGTCCTGGCTGAGATTGGCGAACCGTATGATGGATTGTTGATCGAATGTGTCCGTGAGATGGTGAACCGCTATGGAAATCAGAGAGATAACCGGTGATAGGAAGCGTTTCCTTCCATTGCTGCTGCTCGCCGATGAACAGGAGAGCATGGTGGGCCGATATCTTGAGCGTGGCGTCATGTATGTGCTTGACGATAATGGCGTGAAAGCCGAATGCGTGGTAACGGATGAGGGCGATGGCGTTCTGGAGATCAAAAACATCGCCGTCGTTCCGGAATGTCACGGGCTCGGATACGGGAGGGCCTTGCTCGATTTTGTGGCGCGAACGTATAAGGGGCGATATTCCGTACTGCAGGTCGGCACGGGCGACAGCCCTCTGACGATACCGTTCTATGAGAAGTGCGGTTTCGTTCGCTCCCATAGGATCGAGCATTTCTTCACGGATCATTACGATCATCCGATTATCGAATGCGGCGTTCGGCTGGTGGATATGATTGTTCTGCGCAAGGAACTGTGATCCCCGTCAATGGTCGGTTATTGCGGAACAAATCCGAGGAAAGGAGCCTGCATGTCGCTGAATACCGTGTGTCTGCGGCCGATGCGGCGTGCGGACATCGATGCACTGGTCGATCTGCTGCGCCGCACCTGGTATGCCGATGGCGAACCTCAGGTACAGACCATGGTGGCTCGCACCGATCTGGAGTTTTGCCTGGCCCGCACCACCACGGCCATCGTGGCGGAATATCGAGGGCGTGCGGTGGGCGTGGCGCTCGGGCATATCAACCGAAAGACTGGCGGGCGTTTTCCTGTGAATCGCCACCATAAGGCCGCGTGCAAGGCCATGCTCCGACTGATGCGTACCGCCGAAGGCCGACGGGGCGCCCATGAATTGATGGTGCTCGGCGTGGAGGGCGAGCTGATGTCCGCCACCGCACGACGGCAGGGTCATACCTATGATGCCGAGGTGATTCTGCTGATCCTCGACCGTATGATGCAGGGCTCGGGCGTTGGTGCCCGGCTGTTCGACGGCATGGAACAGGCGTTCCGCCAAGCCGGTGCGCAGCGGTACTTCCTGTACACCAACACGGGCTGCAACGTGGGCTTCTATGATCACCGAGGGTTGACTCGTCGCATCGAACGTACCGTTCCGGGCAAAGACGGATCCGCCACCACCTACTACCTCTACGATTCTGTGTTGTGAGCGTTCTGCAACATCCCCAAATTCTTGAGCGTTTTTGATTTTGTTACCGAACAGTGTTCCGCATGCATTGATTTTGTTACAAAACACTCGCTCGATCTTGCTTGTTTTGTTACAAGTTGCTCTTGGGAGATGCCGGGTTGTCGACCTGTATCGATGTCACTCGGCATCGGGTGCATGATGGGCGCGACGCCGGCGAATCAATATGCCGATGCCCATACCGAACAGGGAGCAGGCGGCACCTACCGGAATCATGGCGAGCTGCGGCGGATTGATGTTGCCGAAGGCCAGCGTATTGGCCAGCGCGAACGTTCCGTACTCGGCAAGCATGTACATGACGCCGAAGATGGGCAGGGTTGTGCCCGGTGTCTTGCGCAAAAGTGGTTGGGCCCGTCGTCGGGTGCGGTCTCAGCGCGTTGACTGCATGGTGTCACCGAGGCGGGACATGTCCAGGTAGCGGCGGTCCGTCCAGCCGGCGGTGACGTAGCGGATCC
>ERZ1673750.1644-NODE-1644-length-10430-cov-5.506024_pt1 | contig 10430 bp, 7 predicted proteins | sample MGYA00580203_ERZ1673750 | MGnify/ENA primary metagenome ERZ1673750 (study PRJEB41218, sample SAMN15661763) | gut metagenome | host: Homo sapiens | place: Canada: London | collected 2015-08-20/2019-03-30 | study: EMG produced TPA metagenomics assembly of... | reverse complement strand
CTGTACCATTCTTCTAACAAGCGACTTTCTAAAATAATATTTTCAGTTTTCGTCCTCATATCCGAAAAATGATTTCTACGATAAATCTTTATTTCGTCCCCTATATCCCTTGACATCTCCCTTTTTATTCTGCAAAATAGTAAGAAGAGTCTTTCGAGATTCTACTTTATTATAGAAGAAAAAGAGGTCATTTATATGGAAGAAATCATACAGTTTTTAGCTGGGATTTTGAATAGAGAGTTTATTCGTGCAGTGTTTAGTAACCCGCGAGTAAAGGATAATGTAGTTAAGGCAAAGCTTCGACCGATGGAACAGAAGGGGGAGCTTTTATTTCAATTAGAGTCTTTCACAAAGACGCAGGCATTTCATAAGAATCTGACGGTAGAAGAGACAAAAGATGAGCTTGCGAAATTGTTGGAAGAGTTTCGTCAGGTTCAGGTTGAGACGGTGAGTGAGGATATCACGGTATTGATCAGTAAGAAAGGGAAAGCAACGATTAAGAGAAAGCGCAAGAAGGTGCAGGCGAAAGCTGCGGATCTGTCTCATAACAGGAAGAAAAAATATATTTTGGAAGAAGGGATTGTGGTTCCGTTTCTTCAGGATCTTGGAGTTATGACACAGGATGGAAAGATTGTGCGGACGAAGATGGATAAGTTCCGTCAGATCAATCGTTTTCTGGAATTTGTTGAGGACATTCTGCCGCAGCTTGACAAGGACAGAGAGCTTACACTTCTGGACTTCGGATGTGGAAAATCATATCTTACATTTGCAATGTATTATTACTTACACGAGTTAAAAGGATATGATATTCGTATTATCGGATTAGATCTGAAGACAGATGTGATTCTGCATTGTAATGAACTGGCAAAGAAGTATGGATATGAGAAGTTGACATTCCTTGTTGGAGATATTGCGGATTATGAAGGTGTGGATCAGGTTGACATGGTTGTGACGCTTCATGCGTGTGATACAGCTACAGATTATGCACTTGCGAAAGCGGTTGGCTGGAATGCGAAAGTGATTTTGTCTGTTCCATGTTGTCAGCATGAGGTGAACAAGCAGCTTGAAAAGCAGAGAAATCTGCATTCAGGCAAGATGAAATCGAAGACGGAAGTTATGGAAGTTTCAGAAATGCTGGGAGATCAACTAGCTTCCATGGAAGAAGTGCTCGGACCAATTATGGATTATGGATTGTTGCGAGAGCGTTTTGCAGCACTTGTGACAGATGGACTTAGAGCAAAGCGTCTGGAAAGCGAGGGATATGAAACTCAGGTATTAGAATTTATTGATATGGAGCATACGCCGAAGAATATTCTGCTGCGTGCAGTGAAAAAGGGGAGTCCTGCAGCAAAGAGCAGAAAAGAGGCAGAGGATTGTGAAAGATTTTTGAAGATTCAGCCAACGTTAGGTATGCTTCTGGCAGAGCAAAAGGGAGATAAATAATGAAAAAAAGGGTAATAAAGATTGCCGCACTGGTTGTTCTTTTTGCGGCTGTGCTGGTGATCAGTAATGTGATACTGAACCGTGGAAATGATGATCAGGTTGTGGATATGGGAGATGCCACGTTACCTAGAGTCTCATTTATGATGGGAGGACAGAAGATAAATGCGTTGCCAGGTTATGTAGATGATATGGATATTGCCGCAATGCGAGATACGATCACACCATTAGAGAGTGATGGTACACTGAAGATGCAGATTGAGAAAAATGATAACCAGATCCGTGAGATCAGTTACAGTGTATATTCTCTGGATGGAACAGAGACATATGATAAAGGAACTCTAAAGTCTGCAGAAAGCGAAGATGTCACATTAAAGCTGGGAAAATCACTTGGAGATAAAATCCAGGAGGCAGTACTTCAGGTTTCGCTTGTAATCGGCGAGGAGAAAGAGGCAAGGAAAGTTAATTTCTATACCAGAATTGAGAAAGCAGATGATATTACAGCATCACAATGTCTTACATTTGCACAGGATTTTCATACGAAAGCATTTAATAAGACGGATGTAGATTCATTGAATATTTACTTGGAACCTGGAGATGAGAGTGACAATACAACTTATCAGACAGTCAATATCCATTCAGATATTTCTCATATTCAGTGGGGAACTATGCAGCCACAGTTGCTTGGTGATGTGCGTTGGAGTATAAAGGAAAGTAATAGTGTGTATACATCTCTTCTTGCGAATTACAGAGTTTCCTGCGTGGATGATGTCGGTGAGAATGCAGTGTATGACATTAAGGAATTTTTCCGTGTGAGAATCGCAGGAACTACAATTTACCTGTTGGATTACAATCGTGATATGCAGGAAGTATTCAGTGAGAATAGAAGTGTGATCGATAAAGACGGAATTTTGCTCGGCGTTACACCTTCAGATGTTCCGTATGAGACAAATGAGAAAGAAACGATTGCAGCATTTGTGGAGTCCAGAAACCTTTGGATGTACAATAAGAGTTCGAATGAATTATTAAATATTTTCGGATTTGCAGATGCAGATACGACAGATGAAAGGAATCTGAATGATCAACATGCGGTTCGTATCATCAGTATGGACAACAGTGGTAATCTTGCATTTGCTGTGTATGGATATATGAATCGTGGCGAACACGAAGGAGAAGTCGGCGTCGGAATCTATTATTTTGATGTAGAGAGAAATCTGATCCAGGAGAAAGCATTTATACCAAGTAAGAAGTCCTATGCAATCGCAGCGGATGAGCTTGGCAAGATGGTTTATTATAATCATGCGGAAGAGCAGTTATATGTTTTGGCAGACGGAACTTTGTATCAGGTAGATCTGAAAAAGAATAAACAGACAACACTTGCAGAGAATCTTAAAGAAGGACAATATGCGGTTTCTGATGATGGACATCTGATGGCTTATGAGTCAGAGGGGAACAAAAAAGGTGGAACAGAGATTCAGGTTATGAATTTGAGCAGTCTGCATACTTATATAGTCGAGGCCGCAGAAGGAGAACAGATCAGCCCATTAGGATTTGTCAATGGTGACTTTATTTATGGAAAAATGAAATCCGAGGACGCAGGAAAGAAAGCTTCCGGAGAATCGATCACTCCAATGTATGAATTGGAAATCCGTAATTCTAAGAACAAAAAAGTTGCCAGCTATTCCTTTGTTGATAAAGGCATTTATATTTCTGATATTTTAATTGATGACAATATGGTAACACTGAATCGTGTAGAGAAACGCGGGGATATTTACAACGTTACTTCACAGGAGTTTATTACGAATAATGAGGAACGCAAAGATACGGCGATTAAAACAGAAGTATATACAACAGCACTGATGGAAAAACAGATGCGGATTACATTTGCAGAGGGAGCAGGAGATAAGAGCGTGAAAGTGATCCGGCCGAATCAGCTGGCATCAAAGAATGAACTTGAGATGGTTCTTGCTGATAGAAGCGAAAGTGTGAAATACTATGTCTATGGGGTCGGTGAACTGGCAGGGATTTATGATAAAGCTTCTTATGCCATTCAGAAAGCACAGCAGATTTCAGGAGTTGTGATCTCTTCTGACCAGAAATATGTCTGGGAGAAAGGAAATCGAGATCTTTCGTATTCGATAGAGGATGTTGCTCTTTCGAAGGAAGGAGAAGAGACATCACTTGAAGCATGTGAGCGTTATATGAAGACATATGATGCTCAGAAAGTAGATCTGACAGGATGTACGCTGGATCAGGTACTCTACGTGATCAATAGAGGATGTCCGGTGATTGCACTTACAAGTGCAGATCATGCAATTCTTCTGACAGGATATACGAAGAATGATATTACTTATATCGATCCTGAAAATGGAGAGTCACAGACAGTTTCCATCAGTGAGATGGAAGGAATGGTTTCCGGAAGCGGAAATACATTTATTGGTTATATCAAATAGAATATGTAACTGTTCAGAGCCAAGCAAAATTTCAAAAACAGGTATAAAATGCTTGCATTTTTAAAACTGTTTTTGAAATTTTATTTGGCGGATACGCCACACCGACGAAATGCGTAGCATTTTGGAGGTTGGCTCTGAACAGTTACTAGAAAATGGAATAAAAACGACAGGTTCTTCAATAGTTCAAATGAAGATCCTGTCGTTTTTAGGTTGCATTGATGTTGGGAGTGTGTGATACTTAAAAAAAGATAGTTGTAAATGTGATGTATGTGGGGGAATAGATATGTCATATTCGAAAAAGCAAAGAATGGCTTATGTGGTAGTTCTGCTGTGTGTGGCACTGGCTGCTATGTGTCGTCATATACCGAAAACAACAGATATTGAGAGTATCATCCTGGATCAGAGCCGCACCTGTCTCTATCTTGGATTGTACACGGCCTGGGGGATTTATCTGCAGAAGCGAGTTGTGAATCCTAAGATAAGAAGATGCCTTGTTGAAATTGCCTGTCTGATGGTTTTCTGGATTTTTCTTCGAAGTATAAAATATCATATTATGACAGAAATACTTAGTTTGAGAACGTGCTGGTATTTATATTATATTCCATGTATGATGATTCCTACACTTGGACTTAATGCAGCAATATTAATGGGAGAAGAGGAAGAGAAGAATACGAAGAAACGTACGGCAGCACTTGTGATTCCTGCAATTCTATTTGTTGTTGCAGTTCTTACAAATGATTTTCATCAGCTTGTATTTTCATTTCCGAATGGGAAGCCGTTTATAGATCAAAATTATCAGTACGGACCGATTTTCTTTGGGATTCAGATATGGGCGATTTTTTGTCTGATCGCAATGGGAGTGATTTTGATCAGAAAAAGTAAAAGTCCGCAGAAAAGAAGATTTTGGCTTCCATTTTTTCCGGGAATAATGCTTCTGTATTGGAATTTTGGTAACGTTATCGGAACGCCACTCATAACGAAATATTTTGGGGATATGGCAGTATCTTGCTGTTTACTGATGTCAGCAATTTATCAAAGCTGTATTTATTGTGGGTTGATTGGGACAAATACACGATACACAGAATTATTTCAGGCGGGCGGCGGTATCACGGCAGAAATTACAGATGGGGACTGGAATGTGCGGTATCGTTCCGGAGATTTCCCGAAAATGACTGATCAGATGCGCAAGGACACAAAACAGGCACCACTGTTACTGGAACATGGAATCCAGATAAAGCACATTTCTTTGCGAGGCGGTCATGCATTTTGGGCAGAAGATGTTTCACAAGTATCGGATCAGTATAAAGAACTCGAGGAACTTCAGGAAGAATTAACAGAAAGAAATCATTTACTGCAGATTGCTTATGAAAAGGAAGCAGAGAAGAAGGCAATTGAGGAAAAGAACCGTCTGTTTAACATCATACAGAATCAAACATTTCATCAGATACGTCTGTTAGATCAATATCTCAATGAACTTCAGAAGACAGAATCGGAAGAAATTTATGACCGGATTCTTCGGAAGATTGTTGTGGTAGGAACTTATATGAAGCGTCGTAAGAATCTGATCCTGTCGCAGAAAGAAAAACAGGAGAAATTGACAGTAGAAGATTTGAGAAGAAGTCTGGAAGAATCCTGTGACAGCTTAAAGCTATGTGGAATCAACGGGAAATATTTTATTGATCCGGAAATAAACTTTCTTGAGGATGACAGTATTTTGAGCTGTTATGATTTCTTTGAGTGGATGGTGGAAGAATTAATTGATGTAATTCAATTTATTTTCTTGCGTGTTGCAGAGATTGACGGACAGAAGAAAGTCGCTGTAACAGTGAAAGGAGTAGAAAATCTGTCAGTGTTGACAGAGAAGAAACCAGAACTTTATGTAGAACAGGAAACAGAGGATGAATGGTTTGTTTCAATAAAAGTCTGAAAAGGTGCGAGGAGAAATCAGAATGTATAATTATGTAACAGATAGTGTAAAACTGCATAATACATTAATGGTTCTGATGGAAATAAGTCTGATCCTGGAATTGTGGATACTTTTTTCCAGAATAATGCGTGAGGAAAAACTGAAAAAAATGGTAAGCATAGGAGTATTGTTTTTTTCTTCTTTTTGTGTGATGTGTGTGTTCTTAAATGATCATAGATATCAGATTGGAGACAATGACCATCCGTCATGTATGATTGACGTCCCTGTATGGACACTTTTTGCCGGTATGTTTCTGTTGCTCATATTGCTTTGTCTGTTGATCAGAAAAGAAATTATTGTATGTCGAAAAAGTATTTCTTTCTGGTCGGTTAAGGAAACCATAGATAATGTTCCATGTGGTGTCTGTGTGTCGGATCCGTTGGGACGCATTGTGTTATCGAATAAAAAAATGAGAGAACTGGGCAGAAAGCTGACAGGAGAGGCACTCCAAAATTATGAAGACCTTAAGATCGTGCTGGGAGGCGGAAAAATAATTTCAGGGATTACGAAGCTTAGTGAAGAAAGCAGTGTCTTTTATCTGTCAGATAATACAGTGTGGATGTTTCAGGAATATATGTTGTCGGAATCAGAACTTGAAGGGTATATTCAGACAGTAGCATTTGATATTTCAGAGATTTATTATAATAGTGAAAAAATCCGTATGAATAATGAAAAGCTGGAAGTGTTAAATAAAAAATTGAAAAAAATGTATGCCCAGATTGATGACAGTATTCGCGAACAGGAAACTTTGAAGATGAAGATGCAGGTTCATGATAGTTTCGGACGAAGCCTTCTTACAATCCGTCGTATGCTGGAAAGTCATAAAGAAACAGATCACATGGAAAACCAGCTGGAAATTCTGAAACAATCGGTTTACATATTATCCGGAATCACGCAGGATGATCCGGATAAACAGTATCAGGAGACAATAAGACATGCACAGAAATTGGGAGTGTCTGTGGAGATTGAGGGAGAAATCTGCGAGGAAGCTAAAGTGGCATTAATCACAGATAAAGCAATCCGTGAGTGCGTTACGAACTGTATACGACATGCACATGGAAGTAAGGTGTATGTACAAAGTTATAAGATACTTGAAGGATGGAAGATACGTATAACAAATGACGGGGAAAATCCTAAAGAAGGAAGTAAAGAAGGCGGTGGTCTTTCCGCTTTGAGAGAAGCTGTTGAAAGAGAAGGAGGTCAAATGATTACAAGATTTGCTCCCAGGTTTTTATTGGTGTTGGAACTGCCACTTGGAGGAACGGAAGATTGAGAACTGCTGGGTACAGTCACTGTAGACAGTGACGATTGAGACGAGAGAGGGAGAGGAAAATGATTCGCATATTAATTGTAGAAGATCAGAAAATCATGCAGAAATATTTTGAATATCTGATTGAAAGTAATAAAGAATTTCAGCATGTACAGACAATTGCAGATGCCAATGATGCCATAAAAGTATGTAATTCTACAAAGGTAGATCTTGTACTGATGGATGTGCAGACATCTCATAATCATGATGGACTGTCAGCTGGGAAAGAAATCAGAGAAGCTCATCCTAAGACAAAAGTACTTATTATCACATCATTGATCGATCCGGAAGTGCTTGCCAGAGCGAAAACAGGATGCGCAGACAGTCTCTGGTATAAAGATCACGGAGATGAGGAAATTCTTGATGTCATTCATCAGACACTGGAAGGGAAAAGGGTATTTCCGGACATTTCCCCGAATGTTCAGCTGAACTGGATTCAGAGCGATGAGATCAGCCCAAGGCAACTTGAAATGCTTCGATTATATATAAAAGGTTTTTCCTATTCAGAAATCGCAAAAAAAATGGGGTGTTCCACTGCAGGGGTAAGATGGAATTTTCAGGAAATGATCTCGAAGACAGGGTATTCCTGTAAAGAAGATCTAATCGCGGCGGCATTGGAAAGTAAATTATTAGTTACGACTTTAAAATAGAGGGGACATTGCAGGTTTTCTGCAATGTTCTTTTGTTATACAGAAAATCACCTATCACAAGTGCTAGTGTCAGAAAACTTTAAAGGTGCAATAATAATTATAACAAATAGTGTACATAACAGTATGCGCAAGGGTATTTGAAATCGGAATCAAAAAAGGGAGGAGGCGTTATTATGAAGAAAAAAACCGTCGGAATTTTATTAATTGTAACGATGATTATAATCTCAGCTGCTGCGTGTGGAAAAGAAAAAACATCTGATGATAAGAAAGAATCTGCTAAAACGGAAAGTGTAAAGAAAACAGATAAAAAATCGAAAGAAGACTATGAACCAGCAGGAGTCACAAGAAAAGAATATCAGAACATGACAGCACAAGATTTGTTGGACAGAATTGAAGATCCGGAAAATATAACAGAGGAAGAAGCAATAGCACTTGTGTCAACCTATGCATATGTAGACTATGATGAAGAATTTGAAAGAGAGGAAAATATAACAGATGAAGCAGTAAGCACGATTTACGACGAGGGTGGATGGCTGCCGGATTCAGAAGGCTTTATTGAGACTCTTATAACCAGTGAAAATTCAAATGTACGTGCATATGGATTTTCAATAATGGACAGTAATCTGACGACATACGAAACACTGGAAAAAAAGGTAGAGGAAATATTAGAGAAAGAAACAGACCCGGTTGTTTTGTATATGGCGTTAGAGTCCTTTTCCAGCTGCGGCTCCGATCCATACTTTGCGAAGTTTTTTATAAAGATGGCAGAACATGAGAATCCGAAAGTTCGAGAGCAGGCAGCATATGCAATCGGGTCTCCTTGGTCAAAAGGTGTTGAAGGCATGGCTGAAGCAATCGTAAAATTAATGAACGATGAAGATGAATATGTGCGGGAAACAGCATGTAGCAGTGCTGGATATCTTGCGGATGATGATCTGATCGAACCGTTGGTTGAAATTTTAGATGATTCAGGTCAGGTAGAATTACATGATGCATGTATTGAAGGACTGACGAGGATGTGGCTCGATTATCCATTCTATTACAATACAAGTGAGGCTGCATACCGGGCAACATTGGGCTATCTGTCAAAGACACCGAGAACAGAAGAGGTTCCTTGTTGGACATGTATTTCTTATGTAAGTTACGTTGATGAAGACGAAGTGGACGAATGGAGAACAAGAGCAACCTACTTTGATCCGGATGAGATTTGTAATATTATGATAGATATTCTTACAGATTCAGATGCAAACTGGCTTGCAAGAAATGAAACGATAGAGGTAATTTTGAAACTTGGAGACGATGCACAGAAAGATAAATTGAAATCTACAATGGCAGGATTGAACGATGAGGATGCTTCTCATTTACAGGAAAGTTATGAAAGAGCAGTAGAGGAAGATTAGGAATGGAAAAATCAATTTAGGAAGGAGATGTGAGTATGGGATTATTTGATAAGAAAAATTGTGATATCTGTGGAGAAAAAATTGGTTTACTTGGAAACCGAAAGTTAGATGATGGTAATTTATGTAAAAACTGTGCGAGAAAACTGTCCCCTTGGTTTGAGGAGCGCAGACACAGTACGGTAGAAGACATTAAACGTCAGTTGGCATACCGCGAGCAGAATAAACAGCTTGTACAGAGCTTTGTTGTAACTCGTCAGTTTGCTACAAACACATATAATGTATTTATTGACGATACAAAAGGCAACTTTACTGTAGCACATAATCTGGATACGACAGAGAATCCGGATATCGTACCATTGTCATCTATTGTAATGTGTAAGATGGAAGTACAACAGGACCGTAGAGAAGAGACTTACACAAAAGATGGAAAAACTGTCAGTTATCAGCCGCCGGTATATCGATACGAATATGATTATACAATGCGTATCAAAGTAAGAACAGAGTGGTTTGATGACATGGATTTCAGATTATGTAATTCACGTCTTGATGAGAAAGACCGTATGGAAATCATGGAAATTGAACAGGTAGCGAACCAGATTGTGGCTGCGCTTACCGGAAATCCTGTAATGAATAGCGGAATGTCAGGCATGTCAGGTATGGCAGGCGGAGCTATGGGAAATATGGGAGCTATGGGAATGAATAACGGAATGCCGGGAATGAACGGTGGAGCCCAGTACGGAAACATGGGAATGAATAATGGAATGCCGAACATGAACGGTGGAGCTCAGTACGGAAACATGGGAATGAATAACGGAATGCCGAACATGAACGGTGGAGCTCAGTACGGAAACATGGGAATGAATAATGGAATGCAGAACATGAACGGCACAGCCCAGTATGGAAATATGGGGATGAACAATGGAATGCAGAATATGAATGGCAACGTGCAGAATGGAAACATGGGAATGAACCAGAATATGAATGCTAACGCACAGCCGCAGACAGGCGGTACATGGATATGTCAGTGTGGAGCAGAGAATACTGGAGCATTCTGTGAATTCTGTGGTACGCCAAAACCGTGATGATAATATGAAAATCCCATCTTAGAAAAGGGGAGTGGCTATGTGAAACGAAATTATTCACATAGCCACTCCCTTTGTTACATAAGAAAAATCTATAAAGCTTTTTTAAAGATAATTCCTCGATATTTGT
>ERZ1673750.1641-NODE-1641-length-10456-cov-6.587540_pt1 | contig 10456 bp, 6 predicted proteins | sample MGYA00580203_ERZ1673750 | MGnify/ENA primary metagenome ERZ1673750 (study PRJEB41218, sample SAMN15661763) | gut metagenome | host: Homo sapiens | place: Canada: London | collected 2015-08-20/2019-03-30 | study: EMG produced TPA metagenomics assembly of... | reverse complement strand
TTCAGGTTCTAGTTCCCTTAAAAGAGTGTGGGTTCAAATCCCTTCATCCGCACCATAAGACTGTGATGAAAAAGATGTCACAGTCTTTTTTCTTTGTTGTAGCGTCGAAAATCGGCGATTTCGCCAACCGATTTTTGAACACGGTTTTACAGTGTTGTCCAACCATTTTTGGGCGGTTTGCCCACCCTGAAGCCCACTTTCTCTGCCATTTTTTGGAATTTGGCAGGGGAGTGGGCAATTTTTTTGAGAAAAAACAGAATAAATCCTGCTGTTTTCAGAATGTTTTCAATTTCCCCGTAGCCATACCAGAACCCGGATCTTTCGACAGAAGAGCGCATCAGCGACCTGATGAGCCGGATGACCCTTGAAGAAAAGATCCTGCAGACAGATCAGTATTATTCCGGCGATTTTACAACGCAGGACGAAAACGGCAAGGTTACAGCCGTGGATATGCAGCGGTTTGATGCACTGATGCAGCACAATAGTGTCGGCAGTGTGCAACTGCGCGGTATGACTGCTGCCCAAGCCAATGTTGTGCAGCGGTAAGAAGGTTGTAAAGCTGCTGGATTATGCTTAGCAAAACAGAACTGTTCATTTAGAATATAAGCCGCTTGTTCTTTGCGGCATAATAAAAGGTACAAATTATATACCAGTAAGGAGGATCTGCATGAAAACTTCATCTATTCTTGACACCTATCAGACCTGGCTGACCCACCGGGAGTACAGCCCCGCCACCATCCAGAAGTACACCAAAGCCCTGGCCCGCTTTTTTGCCGATACCGGGGCAGGGGACATCCCGACCCGCGAGACCGTTGCAGCCTGGCGGGATAGCCTGACCGAAAAGGGCTATACCCCTGCCACCGTCAACGCGATGCTGGCTGCCGTCAATGATTACCAAGAGAGCATCGACAACGTGGCTGGCAAAGCTAAGCCGCTCAAGCACCAGCGCAGGATCTTCGCCGACCCTGGCCGGGAACTGACCCGCGCCGAGTATTTCCGCCTGCTGAACGCCGCACGCGCCGCCGGCAACAAGCGCACCCAACTGCTGCTGGAAGCGCTTTGCTCCACCGGTACCCGTGTGTCTGAATTGCAGTTTATCACGGCAGAAGCCGTCCGCCGGCACAAGGCGTCTATCCGCTGCAAAGGCAAATGCCGGGAGATCCTGCTGCCCGCTGAGCTCTGCCACCGCCTGACCCGTTGGTGCCAGAAACACCGCATTCATGCCGGTCCGGTGTTTCTTTCCCGTGTTGGCAAGCCTCTGAGCCGCGTAACGGTCTGGAAACTGCTCAAAGCCCTGTGCGAGCGCGCCAATGTGGCCGGGAAGAAAGTTTTCCCCCACAACCTGCGGCACCTGTTTGCGCGGACATTTTACAACCTCGAAAAAAATATCTCGAAACTGGCGGACCTGCTCGGTCATTCCAGCATCGAGACGACAAGAATTTATATCATGGAATCCGGCGCAGAACATGAGCGTCTACTCAATAAAATGCACCTTCTATTGTGAATTTGACGAAAGCATAGTTCCGTTCCTGTCGTTAACAAAAGTTAACATTTAATAAACGTCCGTTCGCGTTTTAAATACCAAAAATGAAAAAGTAAGTAAGAAAAAGTTGTTGGGCAAGCGCTGAAATTCCGCGCCTAACAGTATTTCTATGTGCACTTTTTACAATTTCAACAAAATTGTGTACTTTCCCTTGCTTTTTTCACCTTTATGTGCTAAAATTAGCACTGGTTCATCGATTTGGAATCGCTACCCCCTCCCTGTTTAATCCATTGTAACTTCTTTTTGCAATTTGTTTTGTTATATGTAGTTAACATGCAATTAACAGAATGTGCTTCTGTTTTTCTTTGCTCGCTGCACGCTGAAATGACCGGAACACAAATATTGCAAGGACGATGCAACTTGACATCTGAAATTGTGGGTAATCGCTTGCACAAGTGTGGGCTATGTCTGCCTGGTGGCAGCCAACAGCGATTGTGGTTCGCACAACATTTTGGTTGGAAAGCTAATTGGGCAAGATGGCCGCTCCATTGTCGGCAATAAAAACTTCAAACCACTTTGTATGTGGTGCGTAGCCTAGAGGGTATCTGAAAAATCCCCAGCACTGTCTAATTCTACCGGGGCATCCCCGCACAATTCTCGGCTTAAGCCTAAAGCATCGCTGCGACGGCCGCGGCACATGATCAGCGTTGAGAAAATGCTCGGCAATCCACCAAGGATTGCCTGTGCTTCTCTCTTAGCCGGTCACGCGTCTCGCTCGCCGCATTGGCATTTTGAATTGCTCGGTATTGCCCAAAAGCAGCGTCTGCTACGTTACTCAACCTTGCAATACACCAAGTATTGCGGCGGTCTCGCGCCTTGCATCCGTTATCTTTTAGCGAATTTTCCAGCATTTTGGTTTATCAGAGACACCCGAATAAATTTTGAATCTATCCGCTTATGAAGCTTCTGGCATCAGGTGTGCCGATCCAATGCCTCAAGCAAGGCGCGGTAGAGGCGGTCAAGTGGAACAATAGAACGATGTGTTGCTGATGGTAGCGATATCTACCCACTCTATTGTCTGTCCGTCTGCCTGCTAATTTGTTTGGGAATGAACGGGACGATACGTAAAAATGGCGTTGATTCTGTGCCAGGGCTTTATGTAGCCGTTATTGGGCCGGAAACAGGAGTGTTTGCCAGAAGCGGGTTTGGCCATACGCGCACATGCATAGCAGAAATGTATATCTGCTTGACAAATGAGCGCGGCAGACCACGTTTCCTGGTGGATATAAATCAATTTGAGCGGAGGTGGTGCTTAAGGGAAAGCCCAACCGGATCCCTGTGAAAGTATTTTGCTGTGCATTGAATGGAAACGCTTTGATGTGTAATCCCGGACTGTTCTGTTTGAATCAAGAGCGGCGTCATCATTGTAAGTTCCAAACCTCAAAGGGAACAACAGGGTGCTTTCGGCAAAATTACCCGGTTCGGCGCGATTGATTAGATGCATCTGAGAAAAGAGAAATGAAAGGATGTGCTTTACCAATGAAAACAAGAAGTTGGAAACGCTTCGGTTCATGTCTGATGGCACTGGCTATGGTACTGTCCGGTACCGCATTGCCCGCAAGTGCTGCGACCCCCGGCAAAGACGGGTCAGCGGAGATGAACGAAGCGTATGCCGCACACGAGTCCCTGATGCCGATCGGCCCCTCTTTCAGCGTGGCCACTCTTTTGGAGTGGACGCCGGAATCTGACCCGGACGCACGATACAGCAGGGCGAGCATTCCCATGGCAAACCGAGAGGGCGGTTTTGTCGTGAACCCAAAGGCAAATCCGGAAGCAAAGCTCATGCTCTGCTCCCTGGCTAACTCTTCCCACGACACCACCAGTTCACAAGGCACCGAGAACTTCATGAGCTGGTCCTTCAACTACTGGCAGTACACCAATTCTTTTGTGTACTGGTCCGGTTCTGAGGAGGGCCTGATCTGCTGCCCCACCGGCGAATTTACTGACGCTGCCCACACCAACGGTGTGCCGGTCGTTGCTACACTGGGCTTCCCTTGGGGATCTGGCTCGGGCTATGCGGAGGAAGTTGACGCTTTCTGCCAAAAGGCGGAAGATGGCAGTTTCCCCGTGGCAGATAAGCTACTGGAAGTGATGGATTACTATGGTTTTGATGGATACTTCTTCAACCAGGAATCCTTTGGCTGCAGTGCAGAGATTGCATCCAGGTTGGATGAGATGATCCGCTACATGCGCGCCAAGTGCCCCGACATCTTGATTAGCTGGTACGACTCGATGCTGCCTTCCGGCGGCGTATCTTACCAGAACGCGGTTAATAGCTCGAACCAGCGTTGGATGGAGCGTAGCGATGATGGCTCTGTGGGAATCAATGAGTTCTTTATGAACTACAACTGGTATACAGGGCAGATTTCTACTACAGTCAGCACGATGAACTCTATTAACCGCAGCCCCTTCGATGCTTATGCGGGCTTGGATGTACAGCAAAACGGCATGAACACGCCTTTCCGTGATGAACTGCTCGTGGACGAGGATGGCAAGCTAAAGCTATCCATCGCGCTGTATTGCCCCAACTCCACGTTAGGTAACTCTGCAAACGGAGCGCAGTTCCACGAGGTTGAACAAGACTTCTATGTCAATTCTGCTTCAGATCCGCGGGTAGAAGTGGCTAATGTTTCCTCATCCACTTGGCTGGGTATGTCCCGATTCTTCGCCGACAAGACGCCGATCCTCAGCACACCGTTCGTAACCAGTTTTAATTCCGGCCACGGTGTTGGTTATTATGTGAATGGTGAACTCTCCCGTGACAACGAGTGGAGTTACCAGTCCGTGCAGGACGTTATGCCCACCTGGACCTGGATCATCGATTCTGACGGCTCGAAGCTTGATGGCGGCTATGACTTCACTGACGCCTATAACGGCGGCACTTCCATTCAGTTCTATGGTGATCTGGATGCCAACAAGGCAAACGACATCATGCTGTACAGCACCGATGTCGCTGTGACCGATGGCATGACACTGAGCCTGACGGCCAAGAACGATGATGGCAAGGCCAGGTTGGTTGCCTATTATGGCGATGACAGTACTGCCAGCTATGAGGAATGCGAAACAGTCGCTTACGATTTGACTGCCAGTGAGGCTGATACCTGGACCACCACGGTGGTAGATATTTCTGATCATGCCGGCAAGACTTTGTATGCCATTGGTTTAAAGGTGGAAAGCGATACTGCTGTGTCCGACTACCACATCAACCTGGGCCAGCTTGCCATTTTGGATCAGGATCGCGCGGCGCTGTCCGGTCCTACTTCTGTGGCGCTGGACGAGATCCTGTATCACAACGCCTATGATGCGGAAGCACGTATTTACTGGGATGCTGTGGACGGCGCTGCTTCCTATGAGATCTACAAGGTCAACGCGAACGGGACTTCTAATCTGATCATGGAGACCCCCAACACGGCCTTCTACCTGCCTACCCTGGTTCGTGATTTTGACGAAGACGACGTGACGCTGAAAGTCGTCCCCGTTAATGCCAACGGTGTACGCGGTGAAGGCACCGAACTGATAATCGACTGGCTGTATAGCAATGAGGACTCTGAAGTCTACGAACCAAAAGAATTCGAAAACGTCTGCCTGGGGGCGACGGTAATCGGATATTCTGGCCAGAATGAGAGCGAGCCTGCCTCCAAGGCCATTGACGGGACCTCCCTGAATGGTTCCAAATGGTGTGTTACCAATGCGGAGACCGGATATATGGACATTGACATTGGTCGTGAGGTGACGGTCCGCCGCTGGCGCGTAGAACATGCCCAGTACGGTGGCGAGGATGTGTTGATGAACACCGTCGACTTTGCTCTGGAGTATATGAATGCGTCTGGCCGGTGGGTAGAGGCAAAGCGCATCCAGCACAACACCGCCGCTGTAACGGATGTCTTGCTGGACGAACCGGTGACTGCACAGAAATGGAGACTGCGCATTTATGATGATGGAACTTCCCCCTGGGGCGGTATCCGCATTTATGAATGGCAGATGTTCGAGACCGCCGAGTTCCCCCAGACGGAGCCGGTGTCCATCCAGTTTGCCGCCGCAGAGAATGGCACGGGCGCCAATGATACCTTCACACTGAAGAACGTGCCTGCGGGCCAGACTGTCACGGTCTACACCAAATCCGGCAGTGAGTATAACAAGATCGGAGAGGCGGTTGCAGAAAGCGGCACTGTCACTATCACCGGCCTTAACTTTGGCACGCAAGAAGCCGGACGTATTTACTACACCACCACCGCCACAGGTTCCGCAGAAAGCATCAAGCTGAGCGCGAGCTTTGAGGCGGAAAATGCCGCAAAATCTGAGGCGGCAAGGGATGTTACAGCGGAAGCTTATTCACAGCCTGGCTCGGTTAGTTCTTCCAACGGTGGCGACATCTATATTTCTCTTACGGTGAATGGCCTGAGGGAAGGCGATGTGGTCTACGTTTACGAGAACAACTCTGGTGAATACACCAAAGCCTCTCTCCCGGTGGCTGCTGGCGAAACCTCGGTAATTATCCGTGGCATTCGGGTCCCGCGTGCGGGCAGTGAACTCACCCTGCAAGTAAAACGCGTCAGTAAGCTGATCTCTGATAAGTATACTGTCAAAATCCCCGCATTCCCGGAACCGACCGCTTTCTTGAACTTGGTGGCGACCAATGCCAAGGGCGAGAAACTGACCGGCGTTACTTATGGCGTTTACAACAGCAACAACGAAAAGGTCTATACTGTGACTACCGGCGAACCTGCTGAGGTTGTATTGGGGACGTACACCATTAAGTGCGAAAATGTTCCTGAAGGCTACCTGATCAACGACACGGTTGTGAAGCGCCTGGTCGTGACCGAAGGCCAGACCTACGATGTGAATGTTACCCTGCAGAGCGATTCTGTTGGGCCAATCGTTACATCTGTTACGGTATCGCCCGCTACTGCATCTGTGGAGAAGGGCGCAACCAAGCAGTTTGCAGCTATGGTCAACGGCGAGAATATCACCGACCATTCTGTGACCTGGAGCGTGGACGGCGCGGTCTCTGAGGCGACTGAGATCGACGAGACCGGCCTGCTGACCGTTGCGGAGGACGAGACCGCAGAGCAGCTGACCGTTGTTGCGACCTCGGTTCAGGATCCGAATGTTTCCGGCAGCGCTGCCGTGACCGTCACCGAGCCTGTGGGCGAGCTGGAACTGGTGTCCCAGAATGCGACCATCGTTGGCTACAACGGCAAAAAACTGGGCACTGCCCAGGGCCCCGAAAAGCTGTTTGACGGCGACAAGGAAAACCACGATACCGGCAAATGGTGCGAGGATGGCAGCAACCTGTGGGTCGCCTTTGACATTGGCGAAGAACGCAACGTCCGGCAGCTGGTCGTCTCCCACGTCGGCGTGGCGGAAACGCCGACGGCCGGCAACGGCAGCATGAACACTGCCAATTACGAGTTCTATGTGCTGAACGAAGAAAAGGTCAACGTGGACGAACTGCTGGCCATGGAGGCCGAGGAACGGAACGCTGTGCTGGCAGACGCTGCGAACTGGACAGAGCGTGCCAAGACCACCGATAACGCGGCCGATGTTACCACCAATGATCTGGGCGATGCGACCGGACGGATCTTCAAGCTGAATGTCAGCCGTACCGATACCACCGGTTGGGCTGCCTGCGTCCGCATCTACGAGGCCGAACTGTACGCTACGGCCAAGCCCACCGAGCCTGTTGTGGACAAGACCATTCTGAATCAGCTGATCGAGCAGGCTTCCGCCCGGGTGGAAGACGATTACACGACCACCAGCTGGGCAGCGTTTGCAACTGCGCTGGCCGAAGCGCAGAGCATCTCTGCCGCTGAGGATGCAAACCAGGTGACTGTCAACCATGCAGCTGACGCTCTGCAGGACGCCATGGAAAGCCTTGTGAAGCGTGCTGACAACTCGAACCTGGTCGCGGCCATCGACAGCATCAAGGAACTGGATGAAAGCAGGTATCAGCCTGATTCTTGGGCTGCCCTTGCCCAGGCTTTGGCAGAAGCTGAGAAGGTCGCCGCCAACCGTGATGCAACCGCCGATCAGATCGAAGCTGCTTATACAAATCTGGAAGCTGCTTACAAGGCACTGGCGCTCCGAGCAGATATGACTGCAATTGATGATATGATCTCCAAGGTGGAGGCCATGGATGCGAACGCTCATACTGCAAAATCCTGGAAATTGGTTGCCGATGCATTGGAGGCCGCAAAGACGGTCGCCGCCAATGAAAACGCTACCCAGGAGGCTGTAGATGCAGCAGCACGGACGTTGCAGGCCGCAGCGGCGGCATTGGTAAAGGCTGGCGATGCCACCGAGTTGAATGCTTTGGTTGAAGAAACCAAGCAACTTGACCTGAGCAAGTATACTGTGGAGAGCGCGGACGCTATCCGCCAGGCAATTTCTGATGCGGAAGCTGCTATCGCAGGCCGCGCAAGTGCTGAAGACTTGAAAGCCGCCCTTGATGCAGTGCGGAATGCTGTAAATACTGCCCAGACCAAACCTGCGGCACCGGTACAGAAACCTGCTGATACTGTGAAGCCGGTACAGAAACCTGCTGATACTGTGAAGGATGAACATCCCGATATTGCGGGAGGAATTGCAAACGGCACTTGGGGTGCTGCGCCTACTGCAAAGCCGAATGACGGCAGTGCAGCGGCATCTGGCAGCGGAGCAACAAGCGCGATTCCTCAGACGAGCGATAACTTCCCTTATGAAGTGCTGTCGATTCTGGCTTGCTTGGCCGTGGGTGGCTTTATCGTTGCACTCTACCTGAAAAAACGCAGTGGCAATCGCTGATGTCTACGAGATGAACGTAAACTCCTAATTCTAAAACACATTATGCGCTTGATCGCAATCGACAGATTGACCAAAACTATAAGATTTAATCATATTACTGGCATATCTATCACTGTGTTTGGCAGTCAATCGGAAGGGGAATGAGACAAGTCCTCGGTGTTGGTTGATGATTAAGGTATAACTGCAAAAGTGCCTCTTGCGGGCTTCGAACCGCAAGGGGCACTTTTGTGTCTACAGGCATGGAGGAAGACCAACAACTCGGAATTCTTGTCAAACAAAATATTGTTGTAGACAGAGGAACGAATGGTGCGCTCAACGCGTTGGTGGACTATAATCCACAGTGCGAAATAATTTTAATCAACATATAGGACCAGAAAAAGCCAATGAAGCGGGGATTTTTTGCTTTTCCCGGCAGTTTTCATTTTGTTTTCAAGTTTCCCATTTTATACCTATTTACAATAAGGAGGATTTTCACTATGAGCATCATTATCGGCATTGACCACGGCTACTATGCTATCAAAACAGCCCACTGCTCGTTCCCGGCAGGGCTGACAAGCTACGGAGAACACGAACCCTACACCCGCCAAGGACTCTTAGAGTTTGGCGGGTGCTTTTTTGTTTGTGGCTCTGGGCGGCAGCCTATCCAGCGGGACAAGACCATAAATGACAACTACTACCTGCTGACGCTGGCAGCAATTGCAAAAGAAATCCGGCAGCGCGGCTTGCCGCCCGAATGCTCGGTGCGCATTGCGGCGGGTCTGCCACTGACCAGTTTCGGGCGCGACAAACCCAGGTTCAGAGATTATCTGCTGCGGAGCAACCAGCCCGTGAATTTCAAATTCGAGGGCGTGGAGTACAGCATCACCACCGAAGAAGTTGCCATTTTTCCGCAGGGCTACGCCGCCCTCATGACCGAAACCGGGCTGTTGCAGGACGAGCCATCAATGCTCCTCATGGATTTGGGCGGCTGGACAGTGGACCTTATGCGCATCGACAACGCCATCCCTGCGGCTGACACTGCGCACAGCTTGGAACTCGGCATGATCCGCTGTGTAGATGACATCCGGGAGCAGGTGCGGCGTGAAACCGGGCTGTCCCTCACGGATGCCCAAATCGAAAATATGCTGGCGGGTCACCCCTGCACGGTCAGCGAGGCGGTGCGTGGCATTGTGAATCAGCAGGGGCGCAAGTACACAGAGCATCTGCTGTCTGCCACAATGGAAGCGGGATTCGATTTGCACGCCATCCCCGCCGTGTTGCTGGGCGGCGGCGCATCGGTGGTGAGCCGCCACCTAAGTCCCAAAGACGGCCTTTGTAAGACGATTTTCCTGCTGGACGACAAGGTGAACGCGGTCGGATTCGAGCGTGCGTTGGCCGCCGTGTCGCGCCGCAAAAGCGAGGTATGAAACGACCGCAATATGTTTTCCGCCCGAACCTCAATGAACCGCAACACTGCCGCGCGTGGGCGTTGCTGCAACAGATGCCGCCTGCCAAACGCAAAGAGTTTCTGGTGCAGAGCATCCTTGCGGCAGAACAGACAAATAGGCTGGAGAAAAGCATCCGCAAGGTGGTGCGGGAGGAGTTGCAGGCAGTCAACATAACCGGCGCTGTTCCAAGCCCACTGTCAGAGAATGCTATACCAGACTCTGCGCTCGATTTCCTGAATTCACTGTAGGGGGTGATTCCAATGTTTTAATAATAGGTAGAAAAGCAGAAGGAGGTTTATACATTATGAACGGTAAAAAAATTTTGTTTGGTGCAGCCTGTGACGGGCTGCTTTTGCTTTTGATGAGGGGCGCCTATTAAGTACCTTCGCAAATGTGGCAAACATCCCCATCGGGAGTTGTGCCCTTGATCAAGTTCGTGGATATGTTCTCCGGCATCGGCGGTTTCCGCGAGGGACTGACCCGTGCCGGAGGATTTGAATGCGTAGGGCACTGCGAAATCGACAAATACGCCAACCGCAGTTATAACGCCCTGTTTGACACGAAGGGAGAGTGGTTCATTGAAGATGCCCGAAAAGCCGACCCCAGCACCATGCCGGACTTCCAGCTGCTCTGCGGCGGATTCCCTTGCCAGACTTATCCCGAATAAAATAAGAAGCCCGAAGCCCAGCCGGGAATCCTTGCA
>ERZ1673750.1637-NODE-1637-length-10483-cov-3.291811_pt1 | contig 10483 bp, 4 predicted proteins | sample MGYA00580203_ERZ1673750 | MGnify/ENA primary metagenome ERZ1673750 (study PRJEB41218, sample SAMN15661763) | gut metagenome | host: Homo sapiens | place: Canada: London | collected 2015-08-20/2019-03-30 | study: EMG produced TPA metagenomics assembly of... | reverse complement strand
CCCGGCGGGCCATCCGCCCGGTCATTGAGAGCATGGAAAAGCAAAAGCGGTTCATCACCGACGCGAGCCATGAGATCAAGACCCCGCTGGCCATTATTTCGGCCAACGCCGAGGTTCTGGAGCTGACCGGCGGCCCCAGCGAATGGACGCAGAGCATCCAAAACCAGGTTGGGCGCCTGGGCGGGCTGGTGCAGAGCCTTCTGACTTTGTCGCGGATGGAGGAGGACGCGGGAGCGCTTCGCTTTACCGACTTTGTCCTCAGCGACGCGGTGGAGGAAACCGCCCAGTCCTTTGCCGCACTGGCCCAAAGCCAGGGGAAGACCTTGTCCCTGTCCATCCGGCCGGGGCTGGTCATGAAGGGGGAAGAAAGCGGTATCAGGCAGGTGGTATCCATTTTGCTGGATAACGCGGTAAAATACGCGTCACCGGAAAGCAGGATTTCGCTTTTCCTTTCTGGGCAGGGAAAGTATGCGAAGCTGGAGGTCAAAAACGCGTGCGATCCGGTTCCCTCCGACCTGGATTCCCTCTTCGACCGATTTTACCGGGCGGATTCCTCCCGCTCGAGAGACACCGGGGGATATGGAATCGGCCTGTCGGTGGCGAAGGCGGTGGTGGAGGCCCATAAGGGGCGCATCTCGGCTCAAAAAGACGGAGAAGGCGCCGTGTGCTTCCAGGCGGTTCTTCCGCTGGGGTAAAAGGGTAAGAAAAGGCGCCCGGCTGCGGTGTAAGCAGCCGGGCGCCTTTTCTTATCTAGGCAGCCTCCGTTTTCAAAACGTTCACAAAGGAATACGGAAAAACGCCGGTATCTTTTAAGTAACTTTTAAGTAAAGGGCGTATTCTGATTTCAAACAAAGGGAGGGTTCTTTGGGAATGCCCTTTTGGTTGAAAGGAAGGGAAATTTTGATGAACAGCTACCAAGACGTGTTTGCCCGTTATGAAAAAAAATATTTGCTCGATGGGGCAGTCTACCAGCCTTTTGTCACACAGCTTGCGCACCATATAAAAGAGGACGAATACGGAAAAACCACCATCTGCAACCTCTACTACGACACGCCCGACTACCGGCTCATCCGCGCCTCTCTGGAAAAACCGGTTTACAAAGAAAAGCTGCGGCTGCGCAGCTATGGAGTCCCCCAGCTGGACAGCCAGGTGTTCGTAGAGCTCAAAAAGAAATACAAAGGCGTCGTCTATAAGCGGCGCGTCGCCATGCCGCTGACCGAAGCCATGCGTTTTCTGAAAAGGGAGCGCCGGAGTGGGCAGGCCTCCCAGATCGAACGGGAAATCGACTGGGCGCTGGGGTTTTATCCGGGCCTCTGCCCCGCCATGTATCTGTCCTACGACCGGGTCGCCGCCTATGGGACCGAGGACCCCAACCTGCGCATCACCTTCGACAGCCGGATTCTCTGGCGGAAAAGCGATCTGGACTTGTGCTCGGGCAGCTTTGGGCGTCCCCTTCTCGCCCCAGGGCAGCGGCTGATGGAAATCAAAATCCCGGACGCCATGCCCTTATGGCTTTCCCACCTGCTCGACGCGTATGAAATCCGCCCTTTGTCCTTTTCCAAATACGGGCGCGGGTACCTAACGGCCTTGCACGACACACAAGAACAAAGAGGAGTGGTTTTTTGTGCTTAACGATCTGTTTTCCAGCGTCCTTTCCACCGGTACCGCCTCCAGCTTTTCGGTGGAAGGCTTTTTTATCTGCACGGCGGCGTCTCTGGTGCTGGGGGTGAGTATCGCCGTCCTTTACATGTTTCGAAGCACCTACAGCAAAAGCTTTGTGGTCACTTTAGCCCTGCTTCCGGCCATAGTGCAGCTGGTCATCATGCTGGTAAACGGCAACCTGGGCACCGGCGTGGCGGTAATGGGCGCCTTCAGTCTGGTGCGCTTTCGGTCGGTTCCGGGGTCTGCCAAAGAAATTGCCAGCATCTTTTTAGCCATGGCGGTGGGGCTTGCCACCGGAATGGGATATCTGGCAGCGGCGGCGGTGTTCGTAGTGATCCTCGGATGCGCCAATCTGGTTTTCTCCCTGACTTCCTTCGGAGACGCGGCTAAGGGAGCGAAGGAGCTTCGCATTACCATTCCGGAAAGCTTCGATTACAACGGCGTATTCGACGACCTCTTCCAGCAGTATACCGCTTCATGCAAGCTGACCGAAGTGCGCACCTGCAACATGGGGAGCCTTTTTAAACTGACCTACCAGATCGTGCTTCGGGACCCGAAGTCGGAAAAAGAGCTGATCGACGCGCTGCGCTGCCGCAACGGGAACCTGGAAATCTTCTGCGGGCATCCTGCCTTTGGAAAGGAGGAGCTTTGATGAAAAGGTTGTTTTTAATGCTATTTCTCGCCGCCCTCCTGCTTATGTTCTCCGGCTGCAGCCTTTTTGATTCTGCGCCAAGTACCGCATCCTCCTCTGAGAGCAAGGCAAGCTCCACCCAGACCGCCAACACGGCAACGTCTACCTCCGCCGAAGGGATCGACATCGAGTTTTCCTCCCGGGACCTGGACGTGGGCTATGAGGAAAACGCCGCCACGAAAATCGCCCTGGACGGAGCGGAGGTTTCTTTGTCCGGCGCGGGCGCCTCTTACGCGGACGGGGTGGTAACCATTTTTGCCGAAGGAACCTATTTGGTCAGCGGAACCCTGACCGACGGGCAGCTCGTGGTAGACGCAGCGGACACCGATAAAATCCAGCTTGTGCTGGGAGGCGCGTCCATCACCTGCAAAGACCATGCGGCCCTCTTTGTCAAACAGGCCGACAAGGTGTTCGTCACTCTGGCACAGGGAACCGAGAACTTTCTGCAAAGCGGCGCCGTCTATACGCTGGAGGAGGAAGACAGCAATGTGGACGGGGTAGTGTTCAGCCGGGCGGACCTGACCTTTAACGGGAATGGGAAGCTGACCATCGACGCCGCTTACAAGCACGCAGTGGTGTCCAAGGACGACCTGGTGATCACCGGCGGTACCTATGAGATTACCGCAGCAAAGGGCGGCCTCTACGGCAAGGACTGCGTCAAAATCGCCGACGGCACCTTTCTTCTGGAAACCGGCGCCGACGGCATCCAGGCGAGCAACGCCGAGGAAGAAGGCCGGGGTTATGTCTATATCGCGGGCGGCAGCTTTACCATCACCGCGGACACCGACGCCATTCAGGCCGAAACGGTGCTGCGCATTGACGGGGGCGACTTTGCGCTGATTACCGGCGGCGGCAGCCAAAACGCCAGCACCGACTCCCAAGGCAACACAAATGACACCTGGGGCCGGTGGGGTCCGGGCGGAATGGGGGCCGCGGCTACTCCGTCCTCCGATTCTACCGACTCTTCCGACAGCGCCAAAGGGCTCAAAGCCGGGTCCGAACTTGTGATCTCCGGCGGCGGCTTCGACATAGATTCCTCCGACGACGCCCTGCACTGCAACGGCACCATGCATCTCCATAACGGCACCTACCTGATTCAAACCGGAGACGACGGCGTTCACGCAGACGGCGCGCTTACCATCGACGGCGGCTTTATCACCATCGAGAAGAGCTACGAAGGCTTGGAGGGCCTGAGCGTTACCATAAGCGGCGGGGATATCCAGGTGACCGCCAGCGACGACGGCGTCAACGCGGCCGGCGGAAGCGACACCGCCATGCCCGGCCGGCCCGGACAAAGCGCCTTCAAAAGCGCCGCCGATTCCGATATGTTCATCCGCATCACCGGCGGCACCCTCACCGTCAACGCCTCCGGCGACGGTCTGGATTCCAACGGAAACCTTTACATGGAAGGAGGCACGGTCTACGTCAGCGGTTCTTCCAGCGACGGCAACAGCGCTCTCGACTACGACGGTTCGGCCCAAGTCACCGGCGGCACCATCATCGCGGCCGGGATGAGCGGAATGGCCCAGGGATTCTCGACTTCTTCGGCCCAGTGCTCCGTCCTGTGCGGCTTCTCCTCCACCCTCCCCGCCGGTACCTCCGTTACCCTGACGGACAGCCAGGGAAACACACTGGCGGCCTACTCGCCCGCTAAATCCTACCAGTGCGTTGCGATCAGCTGCCCGCAGATGATCCAGGGAGAAACCTATACCCTGTCGGCAGGCAGCCAGTCTCAGTCCATCACCCTGTCGGCAATGGTGACCACCCAGGGGAACTCCAATCTGGGCGGCGGAGATATGGGCGGCCAGCAGCCCGGCGGCGGGCGCTGGTAACCGCTTCCTTTTGCTATAGCGGGATGCCGTCCAGCGAATTACGCAATACGGACTTTTTCCTCTCTGGCCTTGGAAGCAAACTGGTTCGGATTGCTTTTACCGGGAGCTTCCCGTGCGGCATGTACGCGTATGAAGCGGATCTTTTCAGATATAGAAAAAACGCAAAAACAAAGCCCGGGATTCTGATTTTTCAGAATCCCGGGCCGTTTTTGCCGGTTACAGGGAAAGCCCGTTCATTGTCGGGCAAACATCAGCCGGCAGGGAAGTCAATTGCTCGCATCCGGCTGTGCGGGTCAGCGTACGATGGTAAGGGAAACGTCATAGCCGTCGCTCCACACGCCTCCGGGCAGCTTCGCACGGATGGACAGGGTCCGCTTACCAGGCGTGCCCAGCGGTACGCTGATGGTCCAGACCTTCTGATTGCCTTGTTCGACCACAGAGTTAACCGTGGTAAGACCGGCGCCGGATTCGTTGAAGAAGGCCAGACGTTCCACATCGCCTTCAGTCACGACTTCATAGGTAATCGGTGTGTTTACCTTCGCAACGTCAAACTTCGGCGTAACCTTGACAAACCGGAACGAATCGGGATCGCCGGAGATGGTCTTTTCCACTTTCACGTTCAGCTGCTTGGAAGACATCACAAAGCTGCCGTCCGCAAGGGTGGTTCCGATGGAGAGGGTACGCTCGCCGGCAGTGCCCAGAGAAGTGGTCAGAGTCCAGGTGCGAAGTCCGTTTGCCTCGACCATGCTTCTGTTCGTGCTGACCAGGCCGTTGCCCGCCTCGTTATACAGGTCAATCCAATCCACCGTCAGATCGGTCACGATGGTAGCGGTGAAAGGTTCGTCGGGCGAAACGGGATTGGGCGTTGCAGAGGCTTCCGCCACCGCACTGTATTCCACCGTGTAGGTATTGGGTTTCACAAGCTCCATATTGAGGATCTGATCCCGGACGTCTTCGCCCAGATAGAAGCTCAGGTGATTAGGCTGGTTGTAAGCGCCCATCTGGCCGGCGCACTGCATACGGTAGGCGCTGTCGTGCATTAGGGTATAAATCATGTAGTCGGTGGGAGTGGTGGTGGAGTAGATGCGGATGGCGGTATTGTCGGAGGTTCTCATAATGATTTCCTCACGCCAGTCACCCAGCACGTCCGCCGTCAGGCCGGGAACGCCCTTGGAGCCGTTGCCGTGGGTGGTTCCGGTCATACTCAGCAGGGTGGTGTTGCCGGTAATGGCGGGCTTACCGTCCACTTCGCCGACAACCGGCTTGGTCACGTTGGTCTTATCGAGATTTTCGGTGAGCAGGTCGCCGTCCCAATAGACGGTAAAGTTCGTGGGCATGCCGCCCTGGGATTCATACGCCACCGAGCCGTCAACGGCGGAATAGACCGGATAGCCGGAGGCCCAATACTCAAAGCCCGGGTTCGGGTCGATGTTGGCGATGACGCCGCGGCCCACGTCGCCGGTGTTGGTATCGTTACCGGAGAGGCACTCGCCGGTAGCCGCATCCAGGAAGGAAACGGAGTTGGTGCGGTCCTGCAGCTCTTCGTGGGGCATCATCAGCTGGAGGCCGTCCACGCCGGGCAGGAAGGCGCCCACGTGCAGGGCGTCGCCGTGGGCCAGATTCGGGCGGCCGAAGAGACCGTCAGCAGACCAAAGAACCGTACCGTCCTGGTCGAGGCAATAGGCGCCGCCGATGAACTCGTCAAAACCGTCGTTGTCCACGTCGGCAACCGTGGTGGAGTGCGCGCCGCGGCATTCATAGAAATTGTTGCCGTCCTTGGGTTTCCATGTCTGCGCTTCCTCGTCATAGTACCAGGTGTCATGGGCCCAGTCGAGACGGATCTTATTGTTCTCATCGAGAGAATAGGCCGCCACAGTGGTGCGCTCGTAATAGCCTCTGCACATCAAAGCCGCGTTGTGGCCGGTGGCGGCGCCGTCCGCATCCTGAATGAAGGCGGAGGTGGCCTTATAGCGGTCGGAACGGTTGTAGTCCAAGTCGCCCCAGAAACCGGCGTTGACCGTCTGGGCGTAATAGTCCACCGTGTCGATGGGAGCGCCGGTAGCGCCGTCGAACATGGTGAAGAAGATGGTGGCGTCTTCGCTGATATGACCGACGCGGTTGGCGGAATTGTTCTTTTCGGAATTGGTACGGATGACGTAATCCGCCGTCGGGTCACCGATTACCGCGAGAGGGCAATCCATATCAATGGTGTTGGTGGCGCGGTCGGGCGCGTAAACAGTGGTGCCGTCCGCCGTTAAGAGCGCGACCTCCGCCTTGCCGTCACCGTTGTAATCCTGAACGGTCAGCTGGTTATAGTGCTCGCCGGAGGTCATGTTATAACCGATGTTGATGCGCCACAGGATGGTGCCGTCGGTATCGTAAGCGTCGAAAATGGTCGGGCCGGTCAGGCGGCCGTTGGAGCCGGAGTCCACGCCGTTGCTGGGATACCAGCGCACGATGTACTCATACTGGCCGTCGCCGTCCAGGTCGGCGGTCATGATGTCGTTGGCATTGTAAGAGATGTTTTGTTTGCCAGACACATCCGTGGTGTTGGCCGGCTTCTGGATCGGAATGCTTAAGAAGTTCTCACTCGAAGCGGTAACCGCCTCGCTCCATTCGCTCTCGTTGGGCTTGATGGTCTGCACCACATATTCGTCGCCGGGTTTCCCGAGCGGATCGAGCAGATTGGTTTTGGTGGTGATGGGAGTTTCGTTTATCTTGCTTCCATTGCGGTAGACGTTAAAAGCGATGTCGGCCTGGTACTCGGAAGCGAGCAGACGCCAGCTGACGAAAATGCCGTCATCCGCCTGCAGCGCCACCACGCCCCGGTCTAGGTTCTCCACCAAGCGGGAAACCTCCAGGCGGTTCTCCACCGTCTCGCGGACGTACACCCACATGTGAGCGGTCAGATCGCGGCTTAAGGTCACACCTTGAGCCGTGCCCAGGGTAGCGGTGGCCAGGTACATGCCGGACACGGCATTGTTATAATCCGGGCAGGACCAGGACGTGACTGGTACGGAAACGGTGTTGCCGTTGGCAAGCTTCACATCCACGACGCTTGGCAGCTTCACATCCGCCAAAGTCGGGGCGGCGCCCACATAGACGGTGGTGAAGTCGTACTCAGCAGGAGTGGAAACCGCCGTATCCTCGGTCGACGCGGTCTTATAGACAGCCATGTTGTCGATCAGCATGCTGTCGAGAATCATGCAGTCGCCGCCGGGGCGGATCATACGCAGGTCGATGTGACCCAGGTTCCCCAGCTGGTTGGAAACCGACAGGTCGATGCCGGAAACGGTGGTAACCGCCTCGGGATTGGCCTTGTCGTAAATCACCAGGTTGACCTCGTCCTTGGCAAAGTCCACCTCGATGGACACATGATACCACGCCCAGATATCACTGAACGGGAGCATCTTACGGTAGGAACCGTTGGAGGTTCCGCCCTCGCCCACGGTATAGCTCAGGTAACCGTCGTGCAGGACGTTGTTGTTGATGGAGAAAATAACGTTGCGGTCCTCGTCGATCAGGGACACCTGCGCAAGATGCACAAGGCCCTCTCTCTTGACATAGTCGGTCTCGCCGGGCCGCCAGTCAAATTCCACCTTGACCTGCTCGCCGTAGATGGGAGTGTCAAACCGTTTTTCCACATTGTACATGCCGCCGTTTCGAGTGCTGCGGCTGCGGTTGATGGCCCATTCCAAAGCCTTGTTCGCATCGGTCTGGTCCACGACGGTGACCGGAGCGACATTTTGGTCGGTCGATACAAAACCCCAGGTATCGCCGTTTTCAAAGTCGGTAAAGTCCACCAGTTGATACGGGTAGGACGCTGCCGGCTCTGCCGCCGCGGTAAAGCCCATCGTTGTGCTTCCTGCGGCAAGCATGGCAGCCGCCATCGCAACTGCCATTGCTTTTTTCATTCTCATTCTAACATCTCCCTTCATTTTTGGTATCCAACAAGTGGATACGAGTTAATTATATATACAAAAATTATAAGATACAAGAAAAAATTAACAAAAATTATTCATAATAATAAAAAAATTTATCAATTATATGTAAGTACAACTTTATGCTATGGTCCGTTTTCCGCTTATCTTTTATCTTGTATTTCCGGCTATTCGCTTTTTCTACTACAATAACAGCCTAAAATCTTTCCTTTTTTATGATTTTCATGTCTATTTTTTCTTGACCCAAAATTCATGATTTATCCATATTTATGCATCTTATTTACACATTCATTGCATTGCTTTTCGTGCTTCTTGTTCGTTTCTCGGCAAATAGCGTCCAATTGGTATCTTTCGCCCAATCAGGCTGTCCCAATTTGGATCCGTCAAATTCCGTCCTTCATTCTGCTAAAAACCGTTCCAGCGTCTCTTTGCAGGCTCTATAAGAGCCTAACTTCCGTGTAGGAAGCAGCCCTGCTCTGATTTAGGGAATACATGCGGACTTGGTTTATACGGAATAGGCTGCGACATCTTTTTGACGGTATACAGAATTATGCTTCCGGATAATTTAAATAAAATGCCTCCGCTTCATGATTCAACCCCCGTATGGTTGTTTTTCATGAAATGGACTCTTCCTTTTTATATGGCAAGGCTAGCGTTTTCCTCGCAGACGTCCGCCATCTTCAACAGCAAAGGCTTTCCGGCGCTTCAGGACGAGAGTATCCCGCAAAAAGCAGGGACTAGACGCGGGAAGTATCCGTAAACAGCGAGGATGCCGATGCTGGCAAGCGATAGGCTTGGTATATAGAAAAAGCATGGGGAACGGCGGTTTTGCTGTTCCCCATGCTTTTTTAAAAGAGCGCCGGCGATTCTCAGACAAAGAGGATCAGGAGACCGGCAGCTTGAGAATCTGTCCAGGATGAACCGTCTCGCTCTTCAAACCGTTTATCTCTATGATTTCTGTATACCGACTGCCGGAACCAAGATACTTTCGGGCAATTTTCCATAGAGAGTCTCCCCGTTTGACAGTATACTCTTGATAGGAGGCTTCCGGCTTTACCGGCGGCTCCTCTGAGGCCCCAGGTATCTTCAACTCCATACCCGGATAAATCCGGTCGCTTGTCAGTCCGTTGAGCTGCACGATCTCTGTGTAACGGCTGCCTTGCCCCAGATATTGCTGTGCAAGCTTCCATAGCGTCTCTCCAGGCTGCACCCGGTGGAGAAAATACTCCTGGGAAGGAGGCACCGGAGCCGGTGTTTCCGGTTCTTTTTCAAAGGTGATATAGGTGGCGGACAAATAGCCCATGCGCCCGTCGGAAAGCCGCACCTGGTAGACACCAGGTTTGCTTTCCCGGACGGAGATCGTTTCTCCTGCGGACAAGGCGGCAATTACCTTTCCCCTTAAATTGGGATTTTGATACACCGACACACTGGTGTAATCCCGTTTGATATAGGCAGTGATAAATGGAGTTTCCGTCGGCGGCTCGAATTCCGCCTCGTCATCCACAGGGGGAACAGGCGGTTCCGGCAAAACGGGCGGTTCCGGCTGCGGGGGCGTGGCAGAAGGGGGATCCCCTGCATCCGTTTCATCACCGTTGACCCATTCCTCATAGCGATCCCATATGGAGGTATCCTCCTGCCCCAACGACCAGGCGCCGGCCCCTTTCAAGTCATATTTCTCAATCAGTCCCAGTTTTTCTTCATAAGACCGGTCGTTTTCAAACCATACGACATACCGTCCCGGCTGCAGAACAAAATTTCCGCCGACGGTGTATTTTCCGTCCGCTTCGGTGACTATAACCTCCGCTTTCACGGACTGGCTGGCTTCGTCATACTGGACGGTCGCCTTACAATCTGCAAGAATCTTCTGAATGACTTTGCTGCTGACGCCTTTTCCCGCAATCCGGCCGTCGTCCAGGCTCCATACTCGTCCATAAAATGGAACGGCAATAACAATTTTATCCGCAGTCGTTTTGCTCAAGGCATATTGGATCGAGCTTTCCACAAAATCCATACTGGCTACCGGCCCTGCTTCTCCTCCCTCATAATGTTCGTCATACGCCATAATCACCAAGTGATCCGCATATCGAGCGAGAGCCGTATAATCGTAGGAGCCATGCCAACCAGTCTGCCAGTTGTTCGGATTGGCTGCAACAGCTACCGAGACCTCCTTATCCGCAGGGATTTTTTCCCGCAGCAACCGCACAAGCTCGGTATACGAATCCCGCTGCTCATGAGTGACATTCTCAATATCCACGTTGATGCCATCCAAATCGTATTCCTCAATATAATCTGCCAGCTGGTCAGAGAGCGATTCGACATCGTCCAATGCATTGATACCCGCCGTCCGATTCCAATGG
>ERZ1673750.1633-NODE-1633-length-10500-cov-3.350407_pt1 | contig 10500 bp, 16 predicted proteins | sample MGYA00580203_ERZ1673750 | MGnify/ENA primary metagenome ERZ1673750 (study PRJEB41218, sample SAMN15661763) | gut metagenome | host: Homo sapiens | place: Canada: London | collected 2015-08-20/2019-03-30 | study: EMG produced TPA metagenomics assembly of... | reverse complement strand
AGCACCTGACTTTTAATCAGGGTGTCCCGGGTTCGAGTCCCGGATGAGCCACCAAATGTGGAGAGGTATCGAAGTGGTCATAACGAGGCGGTCTTGAAAACCGTTTGGGGGCAACCCCGCGTGGGTTCGAATCCCACCCTCTCCGCCATTTTAAATTACTTTATTTAGGAGAAATACTCAAGTGGCTGAAGAGGCTCCCCTGCTAAGGGAGTAGATCCTTAACGGGATGCGAGGGTTCAAATCCCTCTTTCTCCGCCAAGAATATAAGATTTATTCTTGGGCCTTTAGCTCAGTTGGTTAGAGCGCCCGGCTCATAACCGGTAGGTCCCGGGTTCGAGTCCCTGAAGGCCCACCAATTTATTTCTTGATTTATTCAAGAAATATTTTTTTATAATATTGAAATCATTTCCTAAATAAAGTACGTGCCCAGATAGCTCAGTCGGTAGAGCAAAGGACTGAAAATCCTTGTGTCGCTGGTTCGATTCCGGCTCTGGGCACCAAGGGGATTAGTTCAGTGGTAGAACGTCGGTCTCCAAAACCGGATGTCAGGGGTTCAAGTCCTCTATCCCCTGCCACTAAAAGTAGTAAGCGAACACGCTTTTAATGTTGATAATTCAACGTTTACTTGTGTGTTGCTTGCTACTATTTTTTTTATTAAAGTTTGGATAACTTTTTTTTGATGTTTTCTATCTTTAAACAAGTTGTTTTTATTTATATAAAAATATTCTCTTACTTCATCAAGAGTGATGTGTTCTTTTTCGCTTATTTTTGATAGGTTAAATTTCAGATCTTGTTTTTGTTGTTCTAGTGAATTTACTTTTTCTATTATTTGATCACTTATTAATCCTTTTGCTATTGCTTTTGAGTATTGATCTATTTCTTTGGTTATTTCTTTTATTTTGTTTTCCAGCACTTCTTTTTCGTTGTTGTCTTCTGTAAAATCATTTATTGATTGGTATGTTGCTTGTATAAACTGTTCTATGTTATTTTTGTAGAAGATTATATCTGTTAGAAATTCACATATTTGTTTTTCTAATTTATCTGCGCGTTCCCAAGTGTTACAGTGTTTGCACTTATAATAATAGTATTTACGTCCGCCTTTGCCACGTCCTGATGATCCAATCATTTTATGAATTGTTCCATCTTCGCATTTGTGGTAAATAATTCCAGATAGGAGATAGTCGTAATCTGATTTTTTGCTTGATCTGATTTGTTTTATTTTCATAATTTCTTGTACCTCTTCAAATGTTTTCGCATCGATTATTGGGTCTATTACATTTTCGGCTATGAATTCTCTTTCTTTGCCTAGATTTTTAACGTAATCGCCTTTGTAAAGGCGTCTTTTTAATATTGAATATATTACTGAGTTGTTTGTAAATTTGTTTCCTTTTTTTGTTCTGTATCCGTTTGTGTTTAGATATTTCATAATATCTGCGTATGTGTAATGTAATAGATACATTTCAAATATCTTTTGTACGCCTTTTGCTTCTTGCTCATTTATTGTATATTGTCCGTCGACTATATCATATCCATAAGGGACGTTTCCACCTATGAATTTATAGCTACGCATGTTTTCGTCGATTCCTTTTTTTACTTCACGTGATAGGTTAGCGGAGTAGTATTCTGCCATACCTTCGAGGACTGATTCCATTATGATTGATTCAGGGGAGCCATCGATGTTTTCTAATACGCTGAGAAGTTGTTTGCCATTTTTTTTAAGTTTTAGTTTATAGCTTGCGCTATCGTATCTATTTCTTGCAAATCTATCTAATTTGTGGACTATCACATAGTCGTATTCTTTGTATCTGCTTTCTTTAATCAGTTTTAAAAATTGTGGTCGATTATCTGTTGTGGCGCTTTTTGCGTGGTCTTCGTATGTTTTTATTAGTTTGATGTTGTTTTGTATGCAATACACGTCTATTGCTCTTTTTTGTGCTTGTATTGATTCTTCTCTTTGTCCTGCGCTTGAGAATCTAACATAAGCCACTGCTGTTTTCATTTTTTAACTCCTTTTTATTTTATTTTAGGAGCATACATGATATAATATTGATACGAATTGTGAGTATATCATGTATGCTCAGGTGCCCCTTACACTTTGTGTGAGGGGTATTTTTTTGTTTATTCATTTAATCATTTATTCAATACTTAAATATTGTTAGTACGAAAAAATGAAATATACCGTACTAAGAGTTTAATTGTCTTGTATTATGTATTGAATGATGTCTTCGTTTACTTGTAGTAGTTTCGCGTATTGTCCTGCTGTATATTGGTATATTGGGTCTATTTGTTTTCCTAAGAGTTTGAATGCGAAGTAGTCGGCTTCTTTTTCTGTTTGGGTTTTGTGTGTTGTTAGTTTTGAATACTGGATTATTTCATGATCGTGTAATACTGCGTGTCCTATTTCATGGGCAAGTACGAAATCGTGTAGTTGTTCTGGGATTGTTTCCGATATGTAGATGATTTGTTTGCCGTTGTGGTTGACGTATTCTGTGGTATTACTGTGTGTGATTAGTTTGATGTCTAGGTATTCTAGTATGTCTTTGAGGTTGTTTGTTCCTACTACTTCAACTAATCCTTGTACTATGAGGTCTATGTCTTGTTTAGTCATCTTCGAAGTCTTCCTTGTATTTTATGTATAGTTGTTCTAGTTCTTCATCTGTCATGTCATAGATTGATTTCATGTCGCCATAGGCTGCACGCTGGAATTGTTTGAGGTAGGAGATCATTTCATCACGTGATATAACGGGGTATGCTTTGGAGATGTTCTTGGCTGTTGTGAGTATTATTGTTTTTCCTTGTGTGTTGGAGTTGTTGTAATGCGTGATCAGTTGTTCTTGGTCTGTTGTTAGTTTGTTTTCTTTTTTTGGTGGTTCGATTAGGTCGGATTTTTCGATATTAAAATAATTCGCAAGGATTTCAATATTATCTATTCGTGGATACTTCTTTCCATTAATCCAGTCACTTAATGTTGTGTAAGCAATATTTAATGTTTTTGATAATTCTTTTCTATCAATATTATTTTCACTCATGTATCTAGATAAATTTTGAGAAAAAATATCTTTATTACCTAAATTATTTTTAAATTTCATTAGTGAGCCTCCTTAATATGTTATATAGTATAACACTATAAGCGTAAAAAAACAATCTAAAATGATAAAAAAACTTTTTAAAATACTTGACAGTACGCTAAAAGCGTATTATAATAAAATCATCAAGTACAGGAGGTGAGAAAAAGGTGAGCGAAGAGCAAGAAAAAAAGAAGTCTGATGAAAATCTAATCAAATTAGCTTTAATAACTGCAATTATTAGTCTAGCTGAAAAGATTATAGATTTAATCATCAAACTTCTAGATATGTGGGGGAGTTAATCCTCCACAGGCTATTAGCTTATCTTTATTATATATGAGAAATAGGTATAAGGCAATAAAATATGTACTGGTGTCTATTATAATCGTGGATTTGATTTTGATAGCTTTGAAACTGGTTAGGTAGGAATGGGGGTGAGAAGATGGATAAAGAAATTATTGTCAAATTTGATTTAAAAGAGCAACTAACTCAATTCGATCTAGAACGATTAAAAACATGTTTTAGCTTGGTTGAGATTATTGAAAAAGAGTACAATGACCATTGTACTCAGATTCATATAAATATTGAAATTTAATATAGATGAACATTTTGTCCGTTTTCTTCTATATCTCCAGTGCTTAACTCTGTAGCTAAAACTTTAATAAAGGTTGCTACCTTCTTTGCATATTCTTCTTCTGAAGTAGCACCATTAGCAAGTCCGTTCTGAATAGCTATAGGAGCTAAGTCCTTTGCTAAGTTTAACGCAGCATTAGTATTATATGCTAACATATTGCTCATAATTTATTCACCTCCTTTACTTATTATTATACCATATATAGTGGTAAATTCACATAAAAAGGAGATAGATACACAATATGTTGAATTTATTAATCAGATTAAGAAAAGAAAATGGATTGAGTCAATCCGATTTGGGAAAACTTGTAGGAAAGAATCAAAGAACGATTAGTAAATATGAGTTAGAAGATGGTGAACTTCCAGTTAGTGTCGCAAAAAGGATCGCGAAATTGTTTGATGTTGATTGGTGGAAGTTATACGAATAGGGAGGTGAGAGCATGACGTTAATATTGATATCTTTACTTGTTATAAGCATTATAAGGAATATATTGTCGGCGATATCTACCAAGGCTATTATTTATTATATAGGTTGTGAACTTGGAGAAGATAAGATGCCTAACAAGAATCAAATTAAAAAAGCCACTGATGAGGTGATAAAACACACCATCAATGACTTGTTAAAGAGAGGTGAAGAAAAGTAATGAACAAGTTAACACCGTTATTATTAACAATTCATTTAGTTCTTAATGTAATTATATTGGTTAGACTTTTGAAATTGAACAATGAATGATTTTGTTTTTGAAAACATTGAAATTTTTTTATCGGCATTGACTTTTATTTTACATTGATTTAAAAAATCAAATGAAAAGAAAACAACATCATAATAACTATGAGGCTCTATAATATCGTTATTAGGCATTGAAAAATACTCATCAGAAGATGCTATATTTTTAAAAGGAATTGGCGAACTAATAAAATTAAAATCAAATAAGCCATTAGATTTAGTTTCTTCATTATAATTATGGATATCCATGTTGTACTTGAAGTCATAATAATCTTCAATGTCGTATTGGTAGATTTTTACAGGGTTATTATCCAAATGTAGTATTTCAATAGAATTGATATTTACTGCGACGTTAGAATCGTTATAAATAGAGAAAGAATATCTGTGAAAAGATAGTATTCTTTCGCTATATAGATAATTAATTAGAATTTTTATTCTATTTGAGTGTTTGGTTAAATAGATGCTATAAAAAGAGCATAATAAAGCAATAAAAGCAATTACAGATGCATATTTGTTTGTGAAATCTAAAAATGAATTAAACATAAAAACCTCGTTTTTAATTTAATTATAGCATAAATATAGAAAGGGGTGAGGGTATGGAGAATGACTTCAAAATTACGTTGAAAGCAGCAAGAGTTAATAAAGGATTTAGCCAAATAGATGCGGCTAATGCTTTAGGAGTTTCAGTTGTAACTTTAAGAAGTTGGGAAAAAGGAATAACATTTCCTAATGTTGAACAAATTAAAAAATTAGAAGATGTCTATTCGGTAGAATATAAAGATATTATTTTTTTACAATAAAAATACGCTTTAAGCGTAAAAATTAAAGGAGAATTAATATGAATGATTTACAAATTTTTAAAAACAACGAATTTGGAGAAGTAAGGACATCAGTAGTAAACAGTGAACCTTATTTTATGTTGAGTGATGTTTGTAGAATTTTAGAGATAAAAAATTCTAGAGATGCTAAAAGCAGATTGAATGAGTGTGGTGTCGTTAGTACCGACGTAACACTTTTAAATGGTTACACAAGTGACGGAGCTCCAACTTACAGAAAAGGTAAGGCGGATTTTATTAATGAGTCAAATTTATACAAGCTTGTATTCCAAAGTAGAAAGCCACAAGCAGAGAAATTCAGTGACTGGGTTACATCAGAGGTACTCCCATCAATCCGTAAGCACGGGGCGTATATGAGTAGTGAGGTTATCGAAAAGACGTTAAGTGATCCAGACTATCTCATAAGACTTGCTACTAACTTAAAAGAAGAAAAGGCGAAGAGGGCGTTGGCAGAGGCACAGATTGAGAGGGATAAGCCGAAAGTGTTGTTTGCGGATACTGTATCTAGTAGTAATAAGTCGTGTTTGGTAGGGGAATTGGCGAAGTTGATTAGTCAAGAGGCTATTAGACGTGGTGAGATTAATAAGAAGATTGGGCAAAATAATTTGTTTGCTTGGATGCGTAGTAGTGGATATTTGTGCAAGAGTGGTGAAAGGAAGAATCAACCGCTGCAACAATATGTTGAACAAGGGTTGTTTGAACTTAAAAAAGGCTCTTATGTTGATAGTAATGGATCAAATATCACGACGACAACTACAAAGGTAACTGGCAAGGGACAGATATATTTTGTTAATAAATTTTTGGGAGCATAGGTATGAACACGGAAATAGTAATAAATGACATAAATTTGAATGAACAAGCTATTAAAGAGGTTAGTAAGCTTATTGCTATTAAGTTTATGGAAGATAGGGCGCAAAAAAGAAGAGAAGAGGTAAGAAGGGAGTTAGGCTATGGAAAAAAGAGTATCGGATTTTAATGATGAAGTGTGGACGAAATTTAAGAGATCAAAAAATGTAAGTAAAAAAAGAAGTCTTGGGAATAGCAAGAGAGTAAAGGCTAGAAAGACTATACAGCCAGACAGATTAGATGATATGAAATTGTTTATGAATATTTGTATTCTGCTTTTGAAGTTTTTTGTGCTTTTAAATTTATTGGTGATTACTTCAAAAATGCTTTAAGAATAATGTGAATGAGGAATAGATGGGAAGAAAAAGTAAATATACAGAATTGCAAATGCAATTTTTATTAGATCACTTGGACATGAAAAATAGAGAATTGAAAATTCTTTTTGAGGAAAAATTCGGCATAGATATTGATAGACACTATATTGCAAACTTAAGAATTAGGGTTAATAAAAAGGAAAAATTTAGATTTGACCTGAATATAGGTGATAGCTATGTGGATAAAGAAAGCAAATATTCTGATGAGGTGTCTGAAGAAGTGAAGGAGAATGTAGAAGTTTTTAAGGATATGGCAAAAAGAGGTGTAAAAAAATGGCAGTAGGTAGAAAAGACTATTTCGAAAGAAAAGAAGCGAGAATTGAAAGATTAAGAGAAAAATCAGAAAAGATGAAAGCGGAAAGCGTAGAAGCTTTTAGCAACGCAAGAAAAATACAAGATAATATTCCGTTAGGTCAACCAATTCTAGTTGGGCATCACTCAGAAAAGAGATCAAGACAAGACAGAGACAAGATTGATGCAAGCATAAAAAAGAGTGTAGAAAAGCAGGAAAGAGCTGAATATTACGACGAAAAAATAAAAGCAGCTGAAAAAAATACGAAGATTAGCAGCGATAATCCACAAGCAATAGAGCTTTTAGAAGATAAGATATCGAAATTAAAAGCAAGACAACAAAAATATAAGGATATGAATAAATACTACAGAAAACACAAGACAATGCTAGGTTTCGAAGATTTAAGCGACGAGAAAGCAGCAGAAATCAATAAGAGAATTGATGAAGACTACAGTTTCAATAAAAAACCTGCACCTTCATATATTCTTAGCAATTTAAACGCGATGATTAAGTCGACAGAAAAAAGACTGGAACAGCTAAAAGAATTAGATGCAATGGAATATGAAGAAATTGAATTTGATAATTGTACGGTAATTTCAAACGATGAAACAAACCGCGTAGAAATACACTTTGGATATAAGCCTGATGAAGATGTTAGAACGATGCTAAAAAGAAAAGGCTTCAAGTGGTCTAGAAATAACGGATGTTGGCAAAGATTAAGAAACAAAAATAGTTTGAATATAGCGATTAGTTTAGCTAAAGAAATAGATGAAATGTAGAGAAGTGAAAGATGAAATTTAGAGCAACAATTGATTTCGACATAACAGATGAATGCATGGAGTACTTTTATGAAAACTCAATTGATAATTTAAGAGAAGAATTAGATGCGTATTTTAAAAGACTTGTAGTAATTGATTTCAATAAGTGTGAGGGATTACAAGCCTTTTATAGAGGTATTAATTTAAAAGAAAAAACAAAAGAAAAAATCGACTGTAGATAACCACAAATACAGCCGATAAAAATAAATATTTCAATGTGATTATATCACGAAAGGACAAAATATGAAAATAAAATTAATTGAATTGAAAATAGAAAACTTTAAAGGTATTAAAGATTTGGTGATTGATTTTGCCAAGACAACACATATAAGCGGAAAGAATGGAACAGGAAAAACAACTGTATTTGATGCGTATAGTTGGTTATTGTGGGATAAAGATAGCAGTAATCGAAAAGACTTCAATATCAAGCCTATAGATAAGAACGGAGACGTTATTCATAATATCGAGTGCAAGGTTACTGGAATTATAGAAGCAGACGGACAACAAATTGAGCTTATGAAAGTGTATAAAGAAATCTGGAGTAAGAAAAGAGGCAGTACGCAAGAGACATTTACAGGCAACACGGCTGATTATTATATAAATTCTGTACCAATAAAAAAGTCAGACTACAACGCAAGAGTGGGCAGTTTGATTGATGAAAAGTCATTCAATTTATTATCAAATCCAATTTATTTCAATGCGATTTTAGATAAAAAAGAGCGTAGAACAATGCTTTTATCACTGATTGATGATGTGGATAAAAACGAGATATTAAAAGCAAACAAAGACTTGAAAGAGCTTGATTTGGATAACTACACGATAGATGAATTAAAGGCGATGGCGAAATCAAGTATGAAGAAGATTAACGACGATTTGGAAGACATTCCAGTAAGAATTGATGAGCTGATAAAAAGTAAGGCGGATTTGGATTTTGAATCACTTGAAGTGATAAAAAAAGAAACAGAAGAAAAAATCAAGGAAATAGACGATACACTATCAAATTCTAGTGATAGTGTTGAAATTATAACGAAAAAGAATGCAGAAATACAAGAACATATCGACAAAATGCGTGACATAAAAGCTGAGGTTGATAATTTCAATAATCAACAAGTTGCAAGCGTAAACGCAGAATATGAAAAGAAGAGACAAGCTTTCTACGATACAAAAGAGAGATTGGAAAAAGAAATTGAAAACAGCGAAAAAGACAAGAAACTCATAGAGCAATATTTAGCTAAATATCAACAGTCAGTCGATAAAAACAACGAAAACTTGAACGCATCAAGAAATAGATGGATTGAAGAAAAAAGCAAGGAATTTAATGAATCGCTTAATTGTCCAGTTTGTGGAAAAGAGTTTGATGAGGACAAGAAGAACGAAATTATAGCTAATTTCAACAAGAACAAAGCTGAAAAGTTAGCAGAAATTGAAAGACAAGCAAATAATATAAAGATAAATATCAACGCAGCCGAAGACGACATAACAAGGATAAAAAAAGAAATTGATAAGATGAACGCCACAATATTAGGAGATAGGCAACATTTAGACTTACTAGGAGAGTTTACAGAAACTAGAAAAGAGCCTGAAATCAAACAACTTCCAGATGATTACAAGGAACACGAACAAGCTATAGAAAAAATAAAAGAAGAATTAAAATCTATTGCAAGTGTTGATAATTCAAGACTAAAAGATTTGAAAGAAAACTACAAAAGAGACCTGGAACAGATGATACAAAAACTTGCTAAAAAGGATCTCAATGCAGAAATCGACAAAAAAGTTAAGCTATACGAAAAAACGGAAAAAGATTTGGCAAAAGAATATGAAAATAATCAAAGAATTGTGTATCTGACAGAAGAATACATCAAGATATATACGGATTTAGTACAAGACAAAATCAATGAAATGTTTAAAGATGTGAAATTCAAGCTATTTGATACACAAGTAAATGGCGGAATTGTTGAGACGTGCGAAGCAACAGTCAATGGAGTGCCTTATTCAGATGTAAATAACGCAGGAAAAATCAATGCAGGACTAGATATCATAAACACGATATCAAAGAAATTAGATGCAAGTGTTCCGATTTTTGTGGATAATGCTGAGAGTGTAAATAAATTAGTAGATACAGACGGACAAATCGTGAAGTTGTTTGTATCAGATGATAAAGAATTAGTTGTAAAAGGAGAATAAAAAATGAGTAATGAATTAGTAAAACAAGAAAAAACAATTGTAGACAGCGTACAAAATAGAATTGCGGAAATGCAAAACAAAGGAAGCATAGAACTTCCAAATAACTACAGCGTTAGTAACGCATTAAAGAGTGCATATTTGGTATTACAGGAGACACAAACACGAGATAAAAAGCCAGTATTACAAGCCTGTACACAAGAAAGTATCGCAAATAGTTTATTAGACATGGCGACACAAGGACTTAATCCAAGCAAGGAGCAATGTTACTTTATAGCCTATGGAAATAAATTGACGATGAGTAGAAGCTATCTAGGAACAATAGCACTAACAAAAAGAATTAACTGCGTAAAAGACGTAAAAGGTTACTCCGTCTACAAAGACGATAAGTTCGAGTTGGGATTTGATATCCTAACTGGAAAACAAAAAATATTGGAGTTTTGTCCTGGACTTAATCGTGACAGTAAAAATCTGATTGGAGCTTTTGCTTTGATACTTGGAGATAACGAAATATTACACACTGAGTATATGGATATTAATCAAATTCACAGTGCTTGGAATCAAGGTAGTATGAAAGGAAATAGCGGAGCACACAAAAACTTCCCAGACCAAATGGCGATAAAAACTGTTATTAATCGTGCTTGTAAATTTTATGTATCTACGAGTGATGATAGCGATAAGATTGCAGAATTTATGAATAAATCAGTTGAAGATACAGACAGAGAACT
>ERZ1673750.1627-NODE-1627-length-10538-cov-6.341982_pt1 | contig 10538 bp, 8 predicted proteins | sample MGYA00580203_ERZ1673750 | MGnify/ENA primary metagenome ERZ1673750 (study PRJEB41218, sample SAMN15661763) | gut metagenome | host: Homo sapiens | place: Canada: London | collected 2015-08-20/2019-03-30 | study: EMG produced TPA metagenomics assembly of... | reverse complement strand
CGATGACACGCTGCTCCACAACACGTTCAGAGGGGAGCCACTCTGGAAATCCTGATAGTGATGCACCTTTAGCCACGGTTCCCTATAATACATAGAGGTTGGTGAAAATAACCGGTCGTGGCCGGCTGTTTTCCCGCCCCTCACTTACGACAAGCCTAAGGAGCTGGCCATGGCCGACGAGAATGTCACCACACCCGAGAACACCACCGAAATCACCGAGCAGGCAACGGCGCCCGCTCCCGAGGAGACCGTCGTCGTCGAGGAGACGACCGTCGTCGAGGAAACGGTGGCCGAGGCCCCCACGCCGGCGCCGACCCCGGCCGCGATGCCGAAGCCGCATGCCCCCTCCCCCGCGGCGTTCGCGAAGAAGACGCCGCAGCAGCATGCGCCCAAGCGGTCGACCGTCACCTATTCCCAAGCCGACGTGACGGCGGCCGAGGCGTTCGGCCGCGTGGACGACAACGGCACCGTGTTCGTGCGCGAAGGCGATGCCGAACGCGAGGTCGGCCAGTTCCCGGACGCCTCCAAGGAGGAGGCGCTGACGCTGTACGCACGCCGATATCTGGATCTGAAGGCCAAGCTGGACCTGTTCGCCAACCGTCTGAAGTCCGCCAACGTCAAGAACCGTGAGATCGACGACACGCTCAAGACCCTGGCCGAGGAGACCGCCGAACCGGCCGTGGTGGGCGACATCGCCGCCATCAAGGCGCAGTTCGAGGAGCTGAAGGCCGAGGCCGCCGCCAAGAAGACCGCCATCGCCGAGGCCCGCAAGGCCGCGATGGACAAGGCCGTGGCCGAGCGCACCGCGATCGTCGAGAAGGCCGAGGCGCTGGCCGCCTCGCTGGGCGACAACACGAACTGGCGTTCGACCGCGGACAAGTTCCGCAATCTCTTCGAGCAGTGGCAGGAGCATCAGCGCACCACCATCCGCATCGACAAGGCGGATGCTGACGCACTGTGGAAGCGGTTCTCCCAGGCCCGCACCACGTTCAACCAGGCTCGCCGCAAGTGGGCGCAGGCCCGCGACAACGAGCGCAACCACGCCCGTGAGGCCAAGGAGGCGATCATCGCCGAGGCCAACGAGATCAAGGATTCGACCGCCTGGGGCGAGACCTCCCGCAAGTTCAACGAGCTGATGGATCGTTGGAAGCAGGCCGGCCGCGCCGGCCGCAACGAGGACGACGCCCTGTGGGCGCGTTTCCGCGAGGCCGCCGACACGTTCTTCAACGCGCGTCAGGCCGACCGCGACCAGACCAACTCGGCCGAGAAGGAGAACCTGTCCAGGAAGGAGGAGCTCCTCAAGCAGGCCGAGGCGCTGGTGCCGGTGGCCGACGAGGCCGCCGCCAAGAAGGCGCGTCAGGCGCTGGCCGCCATCCAGGAGGAATGGGATCAGATCGGCTATGTGCCGCGTGAGGCGATGCACCGCATCGAGTCCCGCCTGGATGCCGTCGACCGTCAGATCAAGGCCGTGGAGGACGCCGCCTGGAAGCAGACCGATCCGGAGGCCGACGCCCGCAAGTCCAGCTTCGAGGTGCAGCTGACCGCTCAGCTCGCCGAGCTGGATGAGAAGATCGCCGCCGAGACCGACCCGAAGAAGAAGGCCGCCCTGGAGGCCGAGAAGGCCACCAAGGAGCAGTGGCTCAGCGCGATCCGCTAAGCCCCGTTCCAACCGGTTTTCACTGGCGCGCCCCTTAAGAGGGGGCGCGTCTTTTTTCATATCACGTGTCGGTTCGTCGGCTCTCAGCCAGCAACCGTATCTTCGTTCGCTGACGGTATACGGTATGAGGTGGCCCGGTCGCCATGGCAGAATCCATGACGCCCGGGCCACCTCCATCACCTATATCGTGTGCACGACACCGTCCGGCGTCATTCCGTGGGCTGCTCCGATTCCGCAGTGTCCTCGGCAGCGGACGCGGCACCAACGAGTTCGGGTTCCTCGAAACGCTCGCCGCGGAACGTGAACTCGCCGAGGATGCCTTCACCCTCCGCATCCACGACCACGCGCTGGCCGTCTTCGAGCTCGCCGAGCAGGATCTTCTCCGAGATGGCGTCCTCGATGTCGCGCTGGATGACACGGCGCAGCGGACGGGCGCCCAGCAGCGGGTCGAAGCCCTTCTGCGCAAGCAGGTCCTTGGCGGCGTCGGTCAGTTCGAGCGACATGTGGCGGTCGAACAGGCGGTCGTTGAGCTTGTTCACATCTAGGTCCACGATCTGGCGCACCTGCGGTTCGGTGAGCTGACGGAACACGATGATGTCGTCCAGACGGTTGAGGAACTCGGGACGGAACTGCTGCTTGAGCTCCGTGCTCACCTGATCCTTCATCCGCTGGTAGCTCGACTCGGTGTTCGACCCCAGGCTGAAGCCGGTATTGGCCGACTTGGCGATGTTGCTCGACCCCAAGTTCGTAGTCAGGATGATGATCGTGTTCTTGAAATCCACCTTGCGGCCCTGGCCGTCGGTCAGGTGACCGTCATCCAGCACCTGCAGCAGCGTGTTGAAGATGTCCGGATGGGCCTTCTCGATCTCATCGAACAGCACCACGGAGAACGGCTTGCGGCGCACCTTCTCGGTGAGCTCGCCACCCTCCTCGTAGCCGACGTATCCCGGGGGCGCGCCGAACAGACGCGAGGCCGCATACTTCTCGGAGAACTCCGACATATCCACGCGGATCAGCGCGTCCTCATCGTCGAACAGGAACTCGGCCAGCGCCTTGGCCAGCTCGGTCTTGCCCACGCCGGTCGGACCGGCGAAGATGAACGAACCGGACGGGCGCTTCGGATCCTTGAGTCCTACACGGGTGCGGCGAATCGAACGCGACAGCGCGGAGACGGCCTCGTCCTGGCCGACGATGCGCTTGTGCAGCTCGCTCTCCATGCCCAGCAGCTTCTTGGACTCGGCCTGGGTGAGCTTGAACACCGGAATGCCGGTGGACTGGGAGATCACCTGCGCGATGACATCCTCATCCACCACCATCTTGACGTCGGATTCGCCCTCACGCCATGCCTGCTCCTTCTGCTTGCGCTCCTGCTCCAGCTTCTCCTGGCTGTCACGCAGCTCGGCGGCCTTCTCGAAGTCCTGATCCTTGATGGCCTTGTCCTTGTCGGCGGAGATCCGCGCGATCTTGGCATCGAGCTCCTTGAGCTCCGGCGGCGCGGTCAGACGCTTGATGCGCAGGCGCGCACCGGCCTCGTCGATCAGGTCGATCGCCTTGTCCGGCAGGTTACGGTCCTGGATGTACCGGGCCGAAAGCTCCGCCGCGGTCTGTAGAGCGGCATCGGTGATCGTCACATGATGATGGTTCTCATAGCGCTCACGCAGGCCCTTCAAGATCTCGATCGTTTCCGCGATGGTCGGCTCGGATACCTGAATCGGCTGGAACCGGCGTTCCAGCGCCGCATCCTTCTCGATGTACTTGCGGTATTCGTCGGTGGTGGTGGCTCCGATGGTCTGCAGCTCGCCACGCGCCAGCATCGGCTTCAGCATATCCGAGGCACCCAACGCGCCATCGGCCGAACCGGCGCCGACGATCGTATGGATCTCATCGATGAACAGCACGATGTCGCCGCGGGTCTTGATCTCCTTGAGCACCTTCTTCAGACGCTCCTCGAAGTCGCCACGGTACCGCGAACCGGCCACCATGGAACCCAGATCCAGCGAGTAGACCTGCTTGCCCTTCAGCGTCTCCGGCACGTCGCCGGCCTGGATCTTCTGGGCCAGGCCTTCGACGACGGCGGTCTTGCCGACGCCCGGCTCGCCGATCAGCACCGGATTGTTCTTCGTACGGCGGGAGAGCACCACCATCACGCGTTCGATCTCGTTGGTGCGGCCGATGACCGGGTCCAGCTTGCCTTCCGCGGCCTCGGCGGTCAGGTTGCGGCCGAACTGGTCCAGGATCGCCGAACCGCTCTGGTTGCGCTTGTCGGCCACGCCACCGGCGTTCGCCAGATCGCCCTTGCCCTTCTCGCCGCCGGAATTGCCGCGAATCAGGTCGATGGTCGTGCTGCGCAGCTCGCCCAGGTCCACGTCCATCTTGATGAGCACCTGGGTGCCCACGCCCTCGCCCTCACGGATCAGGCCGAGCAGGATATGCTCGGTGCCGATATAGCTGTGGCCGAGCTGCAGGGCCTCCCTCAGGCTCAGCTCCAGCACCTGCTTGGCGTGCGGGGTGAAGGGGATGTGGCCGTTGGGGGCCGCGGTCCCCTTGCCGATCATCTCCTCGACCTGCTTGCGGGTGTCGTCCAAGGACACGCCCTTGGCGGTCAACGCCTTGGCCGCAATGCCCTCGCCTTCGCGAATCAGACCCAGCAGCAGGTGTTCGGTGCCGATGTAGTTGTGCTGGAGGGCACGAGCCTCCTCCTGCGCCAACACGATCACGCGCCGCGCACGGTCGGTAAACCGTTCGAACATGCTTGTCCTTCCAATTGTGATAGTCCACATCACTCTACCGATTCGCGGTGACGTTTATTTCCCGTTCCCCGCGAATTGCGCTGTGGACGCAAAACGTGGTCTCCTAGGCGTTCTGTGCAGTCGAATCGTCCGGATCCGCGGAATCGTCCGATTCGGATTCCGGTTCCGGCTCCACCCGCACGGACGTGTCAGTCTGGCTTCCGGACTCCCCGGCGGCATCCCGCGCGTCGGCGGATTCGGTCTCGGACCGTTCCGTGTCGGATCCGTCGGGCTCGTCATCCGCATGCTCCGCGGAGGGGACGACGTCGCCGCTCAGATCGATCGTCTCCTCGACCTGCGGCTGTTCCGCAGTCACCCCGGTCTCCTCCGTCTCGTCAACGTCGTCCTCGGCGGTCACGTTCGCATCGATGTCCTCGTCGGTGGCCTCGTCCTCGTCGCGGTCGTTGATCCGCTCGATGAGTTCAACCTCGGGACTTTCCTCGCGCGGGGCGTGGGCGATGATATCGATATGCAGATCATCGAACGCCGGTTTGGACTGCACCCACAGATGCGTCGGCTCCGGCGGTTCGATCTCCGAGTGCTCGCCGCACCCGTGGTCCAGCGACACCACGCGGCCGTCATCCGGGCTCCACTTATTCGCACACACGCCGAACAGCAGGTTCAGCTCGCCCTTGAGCGGCACGAAGAACCCGCAGGTGGCGCAGGTATGGCCTCCGGCCGTCTTGGTCGACAGCGACTTGGGGCCACGCGGCCCCTCGTACCAGCGCTTGGCGGTCTGGGAGCGTCCCAGGGGACTCATCACATGCCTGCGGGACAGGTCGAACTCCTCCACGGCATCATCCACGTCGGATTGCGCGGTCGCCGCAGCCTCAGAATCGCTCCCCTCCCCGGGCTCGGCATCGGGGGGCGTCGGCACGTCCTCGGACGAAGCCACTTCATCGCTCGCCAGCACGGCTGCCGCGTTATCGGCCCCATCCTCCGTCTGCGGCCGCTCATCGACCGGTTCGGTGCGGCGGAATCCCTCCTCCAGCCGCGGATCATCCGGATCGGTGCCAATCGAGTCGGTCACCGACAGATCGGTCGGTTCCAGACGATCCTTCCACGGCACCCATTCCGGCGGACGCAACGCCTGATCGGTGGGCACCAGCGACGATTCGTTCACCGTCCAACGGTCGAGCTCCTCATCGTGGAAAAGCGTCACCGACCACTGCCATCCCTCATATCCACGGTATTCGGTGGCGAACCGGAAGTCGGTCACGCCATCGCCCATGTCGATGGCTTCCACGAACGCGCCGACCTGATCCGGGTCATCGGCCATCGCTCGGGCCACGCTACGGGCGATCGTCTGTGGGTCCAGCATCATATCGGACATGTCCGCTCTCAGTCCTCCACGTCAAAGTTGTCGGCTACCGCGCGCAGCAACGTCGCCAGCTTCTTGCTCTCGTCGGCGGACGGGTACCGGTGGCGGCGCAGACCGTTGCCGGCCGCGTCCAGCAGCTTGATCAGGTCCTCCACAATGGCCGCCATGTCGTCAGGCTTCGGGCGGGTGGCCTTGACCAGGGACGGCGCGGAGGCGATCAGATGCACGTTCATGGCCTGCGGCCCCCTGCGGCCGTCAACCACTGAATACTCGACCTTGGCCCCCTTGCGTAGCGTGGTCACGCCCTTGGGCAGCGCCGACGCCGACATGAAGACGTCATCGCCCTCCTCGTTGATGATGAAGCCATATCCCTTATTCGCATCGAACCACCGCACACGTCCGCTCGGCATCTCACACCTCGTCTCTGCTCTATACCTCTGGCACGGGCCCTCTGCCCGTGCCATCAAACCGACCTCTTATTCTACCTCACGCCATACCTATGCGGCCTATGGCGTAACGGCCCGCACTACGGCTTGCGTTCGACACCTCGCCTGTCCGGCTATCCGGTTTGGAGGGTTTTGCGGATTTGGCGGATTTCGGGGCGAACAACGATTTACCGGACTTCTGCTGCTTGGCACCCTTGGCCGGTTTGCCGCCCGGCGCGCTCATGGCGGGGATTTCGACCGGAGCGATCGGCAGCACCACAACGATGGTCAGGCCGCCGCCGTCGGTCTGGCAGGCGCAGATGAACCCGTGGTGCGCCTTGACCACCGATTCCACGATCGCCATGCCCAGTCCGGTGCCGCCCTTCTGCCGGGCGCGCGAGGGATCGGCCGTGTAGAACCGCTCGAAGATGCGCGCCCTCGATTCGGCGGGCACGCCCGGTCCGTGGTCGCTGAAGCGCACGACGGCGTACCGCATGCCCACGTGTACGGATTGGCCGACCTCGACGGCGTCCAGGAAATGCCGCAGCGACTGCTCCGTAGCCGGCATGCGGCCGAGCGAATCGCCGCCGATGGAGGCGATGACCTCCCCCATCGACACCTCCACCGGCGAGTCGGCCGGGGTGTACCGATGGATGTTGCCGACGATGTTCGTCACGACCTGACGCAGGCGCGATGCATCCCCATGCAGGGTGATCGCGGGCAGATCCTTGAGCTCGAACATCAGACGCGACGGTTCGTCCCCCTGACGCGGCATGAATCCCACCGCACCGCAGGTGATGCCGCGTTCCGGATCCAGCGCGTGCAGGTCATCGGCAGCGTCCTTGACGATTGCGGTCAGGTTCACCTGCTGCGTGATATCGATGCCACGGCCTTCATCCAGCCTGGCCAATGACAGCAGATCCTCCACCAGCACGGTCATGCGGGAGCTCGACGCCTCGATATGCGCGATGGATTCGTCGGCGCGTTCCAGGGCGCCGGGCATGTCGCGCTGCATCTTGTACAGTTCGGCGTACCCGTGGATGGCGGCCAACGGCGTGCGCAGCTCATGGCTGGCGTCGGAGACGAACCGTTTCATCTTGTCGGTAGTCTCCTGCTGTTCATGGAAACTTCGTTCGATCCGCGCCAGCATGGCGTTCAATGATGCCGACAGCGAGCCGATCTCCGTGTTCTCCGGCGTGGCCGGGATGCGCTGTTTCAGATCGCCCGCGGCGATTTTGGCGGCGGTCTTCTCGATGCGCTTGAGCGGGGCGAGCGTGCCCTGCACCACCAGCATGCCGAGCACGCCGCCGAGCAGGACGACCGCCGTGCCGACCATGATGCAGTACCGTGTCAGGCTGGATATGGTGTCGATGGAATCGCCCAGCGGCAGTCCGATGAAGACGATGTTGACGAAATTGTCGTTCTGCATGACGCGCATCGCCACCACGCGCCAGGGGGCACGGGCCGTCGACAGCGTGGAACGGCTGGGGATCTCCCCGCTCAGGTGGACGATGGCCGAGGTGGTGAACGGTTCGCCGAACACCACGTCGCCCATGGTGCCGCTGGCCGGCAGGATCGGCTCCGATACCACGCCTTCGGCGATGGTCGGCTTCAGCGGCGTGGTCAGGATGTTGGCGTCGGTGTCCCTGATCTGCAGGAAATAGCTCGTCATGCCGGACGAATTCGTATCGCTGTCACGCAACGAGTTGATGTTCTGGAACACCAGGTTGGCCTGCTGGACGATCTGGGCGTCCACCTTCTCCAGCAGGTAGTTGCTCACCAGTTGGCGGATCGAGAACGAGATGCCGGCCACGCCGATGGTCAGCAGCACCAGCAGGGTGGTGACCAGCTTGGTGCTCAATGAGATGGCGTTCCACCGCTCCCTGACGATCCGCCTGATCGCGGACTCCTTGCCCGGGGTCTTGGAAGGTTTGCCGCTCCCCGGCACGGTCGGCGGCACGGAGGTGTCCGCCCCGGTGCCGTGGGCCGCAGTGCCTTCCTTGACCATCAGGCCCCCTGAACGGTCTTGGGAGCGCGGATCATATAGCCGATGCCGCGCTTGGTCTCGATCAGCGGCGCAACCTTATGCTGCTCGCCGTTCTCGTCGGTGACCATGATGCCGTCGACCTTCTTGCGCAGATAGGAGATGTAGGACTCCACGATGGCGGCGTCCCCGCCCCAGTCGTACTGCCAGACGTGGTCGAGGATCTGCGCCTTGGACAGCACGCGGCCCTCGTTGTCCATCAGATAGCGCAGCAGCTTGTATTCGGTCGGGCTCAGGTCGATCGATTGGCCGGCGCGGGAGACATCGTGCGAATCCTCGTTGATCTCCAGATCGCCGACGCGGATGATCGGGTCATCCTCCACCTGCTCGCGGGTACGCCGCAGGATGGCACGGATGCGGGCCACGACCTCCTCCAGGCTGAACGGCTTGGTCACATAATCGTCCCCGCCCACGGTCAGGCCCATCACCTTGTCCTGGGTGTCATCCCGAGCGGTCAGGAACAGCACCGGGGCGTCGATGCCCTCCTGGCGGATGCGACGGGTGACGGTGAATCCGTCGATATCCGGCAGCATGACATCCAACACGATCAGATCCGGCTGGGCCTTTTCGATGACCTCGATGGCATCGGACCCGGAAGCGGCGGTCTGCACCTCGAATCCGGCGAAATGCAGCGACGCCACCAGCAATTCCCGGATGGACGGCTCATCATCCACAACAACAATCGATGCTTCAATGGTTTTGCTCATGCTTCCAGCTTCATCCCTTTGACTGACGTTTTCCTGAATGTTCGCTGTGGGTTGAGGTCAGGCGCTGTGACGGCCACGCGGTTTCCTGCGCAACGGCCAACGGGATTTCCGAGAAGCCGTCTTGGGTTCCTCGGTCGGTTCCAGCTCGATCGGTTCCGTCTCCTCCACCGGTTCCGATTCGGCCGGTTCCGTCATCTCCTCGGCCGGTTCTGCTTCTGCCTCGGACAGCGCCGTATCCTCGGACAATAGTGCCGTATCCTCGGCAACGGTTTCGGTCGTCTCCGCGGGATCCGTCTCGTCGGATGGCTGCCGCCGACGGCGGCGCCGAACCAGCATGACGACCACGACGATCGCCAGAATCACCACCACGCCACCGAGCGCCGCCGCACCGATCACGATGACCGACGGCGAGGTGGCGGTGCGGTACACCACATTGATCTGTTCGATCATGTCCAGCGCCGAAGCGGACCAGTCGGGGGTGTCGTTCTCCACCAGCGGATCGAGTGCGGCCTGGGAGAGTTCATCCACCGTGCTCTGACGATGCAGCCATTCATCGGAGTTGGCCGACACCGCAACCACCAGGTTGCCGTCGTGCGAAGCCACGGCCAGCAGCACGGTATTGGGTTCCGGGTCGGTGGATTCCAGCACATCGCTGGCCCATTGATCGACCTGTCCCTCCCCTGCGCTGAACGACGACAGGTACAGCAGACGGACCGATACGCCCGTCTGTTCATGCAACTGGTCGATGGCATCGGTCACCTCGGTCACGTTGGATCCCAGCAGGTTCTCCGTATCCGTGATGGAGCTGGTGAGCGCGCCGCCGTCCAGGTCCGGATCCGTGTCCTCCCCGGTCTCGTCCGCAAGGCCGACGGGAGTTATCCACATGATCAGCGCAAGTGTCGCAGCAAGTGCGGAAACCAGCCATTTGCAAGGATTGGACACCGCAGCGGACAGCCTGCGCGCCGTCAACCGTTCGACCACAATACCCGTTTTCCCATCCGCGTTATTCGATTCCGACATACCCTCCACCATAGCGGTCGGCTGAGTCAATGTCGTCCGCCCACGTCAGCCAGCAACCCCGAATACGGAAAGGAACATCATGGCACAGTATCAAGTGGATCCGGAACGAATCCAATCCTCCAGCGCGGCGGTCTCGGCATCGATCGCCTCGATCAGGGAGGCCACCGGAGGCATGGTCGCCAATCTCAACGCGCTGCAGGACGCCTGGCGCGGTACGGCGGCCACCCAGTTCGCGTCGGTGTTCACCCAATGGCATGCGGCGCAGCAACAGATGGAGGCCTCACTGGAATCCATCCAGAACGCGTTGACCCAGGCGTCCATGGTCTATGCCGATGCGGAGATGCAGGCATCCCGGCTGTTCGCGGCCGGATGATGGGCGGTACTCGCCCCGGAACGCGCATCTGCAGACGCGCATAATGCAGAAGGGAGACACCCGTTACGGGGTGTCTCCCTTCCGTTACGCTATGCGCATCCGCTGCCCCTCACCGGGGCGGCCGGATCAGTAGCCCATGTCGGCGTTGGCCGGAGCGGCTGCCGGCGGTTCCGGCTTGTTGGCCACCACGGCTTCGGTGGTC
>ERZ1673750.1617-NODE-1617-length-10609-cov-7.293348_pt1 | contig 10609 bp, 8 predicted proteins | sample MGYA00580203_ERZ1673750 | MGnify/ENA primary metagenome ERZ1673750 (study PRJEB41218, sample SAMN15661763) | gut metagenome | host: Homo sapiens | place: Canada: London | collected 2015-08-20/2019-03-30 | study: EMG produced TPA metagenomics assembly of... | reverse complement strand
CTTTGTCGGCAAGATTGACTTGCCCGAAGCCTAACGCCCGACCTATCCGACACAACGCGCGAGTGCCGGATAGGAACGGCAAAATTTTTTACACTTCTATTACTTCATTATCGCACATCGGTAAAAAGCCAGGGCATGAAACAGCTCATGGCGGGCGGCGGCGTTGCCCTTATCGGTATGCTCCTTGTACCGCAGCTTACCGGGCTTTTCGGATAAGCCGCAGGAGTAGCCGCCTATGCAGAGCATACTTGACGCGATTAACGAATGGATAAAGGGTATCTTAATCGGAGCCATTAACGGTAATCTGTCAACTATGTTCGGGGACGTAAACGAAAAGGTAGGCACTATCGCAAACGAGGTAGGCAAGACCCCGCAGGGGTGGAACGCGAATATCTTCTCCATGATACAAAACCTTTCGGAGAATGTAATCGTCCCCATTGCGGGGCTTGTCATTACCTATGTCCTATGCGTGGAGCTTATCAGCATGGTAACGGAAAAAAACAATCTGCATGACGTTGACACTTTTATGTTTTTCAAGTGGTTCTTCAAAGCGTTCGTTGCCGTCTTTCTGGTAACGCATACCTTTGACATCACTATGGCAGTCTTTGACATGGCGCAGCACATTGTTTCCGGCGCGGCGGGGGTTATCGGCAGCGACACGGCTATCGACGCTGCCGAAGCCCTTGCTTCCATGCAGGAGGGGCTTGAAGAAATGGAAATCCCCGAACTACTCTTGCTCATGCTTGAAACAAGCCTTGTGAGCTTGTGCATGAAAATCATGTCCGTACTGATAACGGTTATCCTCTACGGCAGAATGATTGAAATTTACCTTTACTGTTCGGTATCGCCTATCCCATTCGCAACCATGACCAACCGGGAATGGGGACAGATAGGGAACAACTACCTAAAGGGCTTATTCGCCCTTGGCTTTCAGGGGTTCCTCATTATGATATGCGTCGGCATTTACGCCGTCCTTGTAAACGACATGATTATCGCAGACAACTTACACAGCGCGATATTCTCCCTTGCAGCCTATACGGTTATCCTCTGTTTTTCCCTGTTCAAATCCGGCGCACTGGCAAAATCAATCCTCAATGCACACTAAACGCGGGGAGTTTCCCCGCAGAAAGGAGGTTTTTTCTTGGCGTATGTACCCGTACCGAAAGACTTATCCAAAGTCAAAACAAAAGTCGCTTTCAACCTGACGAAGCGGCAGCTCATTTGTCTTGCGGGAGCCTTAGGCGTAGGCTTGCCGCTTTTCTTTTTGCTCAAGGACAGCGCAGGGACGAGCCTTGCGGCTATGGCGATGATTGTCGTCATGCTGCCCTGTTTCCTCTTTGCCATGTATGAGAAACACGGACAGCCCCTTGAAATGATTGCAAAGAACATCATACAGACCCGGTTTATCCGTCCAAAGGAACGCCCCTACCGGACGGAAAACCTTTACGCCATACTGGAACGGCAGAGAAATTTAGAAAAGGAGGTATCAGTGATTGTCAAAAAAACAGGCAGCACAGGCGCGGGCAGCCGCCCCCGCAAAGGGAAAACGAAAGCTGACCCGCGCCGAAAAGAAACAGATTGAAGCCCTGATACGGCAGGCAAAGGGCGACGGGAAAGCCCACACCGCGCAGCAGACCATTCCCTACTTGCAGATGTACCCGGACGGTATCTGCCGGGTAACGGATAAGAAGTATTCCAAAAGTATCGCCTTTGAGGACATTAACTATCAGCTTGCGGGCAGCGACGACAAGACCGCCATTTTTGAAAACTGGTGCGATTTTCTCAACTACTTTGACGCTTCCGTATCGGTGCAGCTTTCCTTTATCAATCAGGGGACGCAGCGGGAGGAAGCGGAAAAAGCCATTGACATTCCCATGCAGGACGACGCTTTCAATTCTATCCGCAGCGAGTACGCGAGTATGCTGAAAAATCAGCTTAGTAAAGGAAATAACGGGCTTGTGAAGCACAAGTACATCACGTTTTCCGTGGAAGCCGACAACCCGGCGGCGGCAAAATCCCGCCTTGCCCGCATTGAAACCGACATACTCAATAACTTCAAGGTGCTTGGCGTGACCGCCCGCCCCTTAAACGGGCAGGAACGCTTAAAGGTGCTGCATGGGGTATTCCACCCGGACGGGGAGCCGTTTTCGTTCTCCTATGACTGGCTTGCCCCGGCAGGGCTTACCACAAAGGACTTTATCGCCCCGTCCTCTTTCCGGTTCGGGGAGGGCAGATATTTCCGCATGGGGCGAAAAATCGGCGCGGTGTCTTTCCTTGAAATCCTTGCGCCGGAACTCAACGACCGTATGCTTGCCGACATTCTGGACTTGGAAACGGGCGTAATCGTCAACTTACATATCCGCAGTATCGACCAGACGGAAGCCATTAAGACCATTAAGCGCAAAATCACAGACCTTGACAAGATGAAGATTGAGGAACAGAAAAAAGCCGTCCGTTCCGGGTACGACATGGATATAATCCCGTCCGACCTTGCCACGTTCGGAAGCGAAGCGAAAAATCTCTTACAGGATTTACAGAGCAGGAATGAGCGAATGTTCCTGTTGACGTTCCTTGTGGTAAACATGGCAGATACGAAGCGGAAACTGGAAAATGACGTGTTCGCAGCGGCGGGTATCGCACAGAAATATAACTGCGCCCTGACCCGCCTTGACTATCAGCAGGAAGCAGGTTTGATGAGCAGCGTTCCACTGGGCGAAAACCTTGTCCCTATTCAGAGGGGATTGACGACGAGCAGCACCGCGATTTTCATTCCCTTTATCACGCAGGAGCTTTTTCAGACCGGGGAAGCCCTCTACTACGGGCTGAACGCGCTTTCCAATAACATGATACTCTGCGACCGGAAGCAGCTTAAAAACCCGAACGGGCTTATCCTTGGAACTCCGGGAAGCGGGAAATCCTTTGCGGCAAAGCGGGAAATGACAAATGCGTTCCTCATTACGGACGACGACATTATCATCTGCGACCCGGAAGCAGAGTATTTTTCCCTTGTGCAGCGATTGAACGGACAGGTGGTGCGGCTCTCCCCGGCAGGGAAAGGCATGGACGGCAAGCCCCAGTATGTGAACCCTATGGATATAAACCTCAATTACAGCGAGGACGACAACCCCCTTGCCTTAAAAAGCGACTTTATCCTTTCCCTCTGCGAGCTTGTCATTGGCGGCAAGGAGGGCTTGCAGCCTGTCGATAAAACCGTCATTGACCGGGCGGTACGGAACGTCTACCGACCATTTTTAGCTGACCCCGACCCGGCGAAAATGCCTATCCTTGGCGACCTTTACGCCGAGCTTCTAAGGCAGCCGGAACCGGAAGCGGCGCGGATTGCGGCGGCATTGGAGCTGTATGTTTCCGGCTCTCTGAACGTCTTTAACCACCGTACCAACGTGGAGCTAAGTAACCGCCTTGTCTGCTTTGACATTAAGCAGCTTGGAAAGCAGCTCAAAAAGTTAGGTATGCTCATTGTGCAAGACCAGGTATGGAACCGCGTGACCGTCAACCGGGCAGAGAAAAAAGCGACCCGCTACTACATGGACGAGTTTCACTTGCTCTTGAAAGAGGAACAGACGGCAGCCTATTCCGTCGAGATTTGGAAGCGGTTCCGTAAATGGGGCGGCATACCGACCGCCATTACCCAGAACGTGAAAGACCTCTTGGCAAGCCGCGAGGTGGAGAACATCTTTGAGAACAGCGATTTTGTCCTCATGCTCAATCAGGCGCAGGGCGACCGGGCTATCCTTGCAGGGCAGTTAGGCATTTCCCCGCAGCAGATGAAGTATGTGACCCATACCGAAGCGGGCGAGGGGCTTATCTTCTACGGGAACGTGGTGCTGCCCTTTGTAGACCGCTTCCCGAAGGACACGGAGCTTTACCGGGTAATGACGACGAAGCCGGAGGAAGTGGGCGAAGCATGAACCGGAAAGGAGGTGCAGGCTTTTGAAGCAGTATAAGCCCCGCGATAAAATCACGCAGAAAATGACCCGTGACGGGCTGACCGAGCAGAACCAGACCACGGGAGAAAGCGAACGTATCAGCAAGCGCATACAGGAAGCGGATTTCCAGAAAACGCCGGAGCAGCAAGCCGCACAGGACGCGGCGCAGCTTCAAGGGGCGGCTTCCCCGCCCTCTCCCTTGCTCCATACGCCGGGGACTGCACCGAAGCAGGACACGGCAACCGCCGAGCGCGTCATGGAGCATATCGACGCAGCCCATACCCGAAAGGCAAGCAAAAAGGCGGCAAGGAAAGCACAGGAGGAAGCGGCGGCACAAACGAAGTCGTCCCGCTTGCAGTTTACCGAAGAAGAACTTTCCACGCCGGAACTGGAAAAGTACATTGAAAAATCCAACCGGGCAGCCGACCGTCTGGACGCGGCAAAAGCAGCTATCCCGAAGCAGAAAAAACTTGTCAAAGAGCGCACTTTTGACGAAGCCACCGGAAAGGCAAAGACCCGCTTACGCTTTGAGGAATGGGAAAAACCTATGCCCGGAAGCAAAAGCCATAAAAACCCGCTGTCCCGCCCCGCGCAGGAAGCGGGTATTTTCGTCCACAACAAGGTACATTCCGTAGAAAAGGACAATTCCGGTGTGGAGGGCGCGCACAAATCCGAAGAACTGGCGGAAAAAGGCGCAAAATACGGGGCGCGGAAAGTCAAACAGGGCTACCGCAGCCACAAGCTCAAACCCTACCGGAAAGCGGCAAAGGCAGAGAAAGCGGCGGCAAAGGCGAATGTCAACTTCCAGTACCACAAGACGCTGCACGAAAACCCGCAGCTTACGAGCAATCCCCTTTCCCGCTTCTGGCAGAAACAGCAGATTAAAAAGCAGTATGCAAAAGCGGCAGGGGCAGGCGGCGCAAAGGGTATCAAAGCCGCAGCGGAGAACACCCGGAAAGCGGCAGCCAAAGCCGCCGAGAAAACAAGGCAGACCGTAGCGTTTGTGGCAAGGCACCCGGCAGGCGTTTGTATCGCCATAGCCGCGCTGCTCCTGATTATCCTTGTCTTTGCGGGGCTGTCGTCCTGTTCGGCTATGTTTTCCGGGACGATAAACGGCGTTGTGGGGACTTCCTACACATCAGAGGACAGCGACCTTGTGGCGGTGGAAAACAATTATGTCGCTATGGAAAATGAGCTGCAAGCAGAGATTGACAATATCGAGCGAACCCACCCCGGCTATGATGAATACCGTTACGACCTTGACACAATCGGGCATAACCCCCATGAATTAGCGTCCTATCTGACCGCCTTACTTCAAAGCTATACCCCGGAGAGCGCACAGGCAGAAATCGAGCGCATTTTCGGCTTGCAGTACACCCTGACGCTGACCGAGGAAGTGGAGATACGCTACCGGGAGGAAGAACGCACCGACACATGGACGGACGAGGACGGCAACGAGCATGAGGAAACCTATACGGTTCAAGTGCCGTATGAATACCATATCCTCAATGTGGAGCTGACGAACAAACCCATATCCTCACTTGCAGAAGAACTCCTGACCCCGGAGCAGCTTGAAATGTTCCGCGTCTACATGGAAACAAGCGGCAACAAGCCGTTGATTTTCGGTGGCGGCTCCCCGGACACTTCCGCGTCGGAGGATTTAAGCGGCGTACAGTTTGTAAACGGCACACGCCCCGGAAACACCGCCCTTGTAGACCTTGCGAAACAGCAAGTCGGCAACGTGGGCGGCTATCCCTATTGGAGCTGGTACGGCTTTAATTCCCGCGTCGAGTGGTGCGCCTGCTTTGTGTCATGGTGCTACAACCGGGCAGGCGTGAGCGAACCGAAGTTTGCCGCCTGCCAGTCGCAGGGCGTCCCGTGGTTCCAGTCACGGGGACAATGGGGCGCAAGGGGCTATGAGAATATCGCCCCCGGCGACGCTATCTTTTTTGACTGGGACTTAGACGGCAGCGCAGACCATGTAGGCATTGTCATAGGCACAGACGGGAGCCGCGTCTACACCGTGGAGGGCAATTCCGGCGACGCCTGCAAGATAAAAAGCTACGACCTGAACTATCAGTGTATCAAAGGGTACGGGCTGATGAACTGGTAAACCGACCCAAAAATGAAAGGAGAAATTTTATATGGCTATGAACAAGATTGAACGTATCGACCGGGAAATCCAGAAAACCCGCGAGAAAATCACAGAGTACCAGAACAAGTTAAAAGGCTTGGAAGCACAGAAAACCGAAGCGGAAAACCTGCAAATCGTACAGCTTGTGCGGGCTATGAAGCTGACCCCGCAGGAGCTTAACGCCATGCTTTCGGGCGGCGGTATTCCGGGCATGGAACCCGCGCCGGACTATGGCGCAGGGGAAGCCGCTGACTATGACGAGGGACAGGAGGACGCAGAAAATGAAGAATAAAATCACACGGACACTGACCGCCTTTTGCGCCGCCCTGCTCCTTATGGGCGGCGTTTCTGTTCCCGCTTTTGCACAGACCCCGGAGGACACGCCCGACGCGACCGACGACAGCGGCGTTGTCGTGGAGGAACCGCAGGAAGCCGAACCCATCACGCCGGAGGGGAACGCCACCCTTGTAGACGATTTCGGCGGGAACAAGCAGCTTATCACAGTGACGACCAAAGCCGGGAATTACTTCTATATCCTTATTGACCGGGACGACGAGGGGGAAAACACCGTCCATTTCCTCAATCAAGTAGACGACGCAGACCTTTCCGCACTTTTGGAGGACGGGGAAACGGAGGAAATGCCCGCCGTCTGCACCTGTACGGAGAAATGCGAAGCCGGAGCTGTCAATATAAACTGCCCCGTATGCTCTACCGACCGTACCCAGTGTGCGGGCGTGGAAGCTGAACCGGAGCCGGAGGAACCGGAAGAACCGCAGGAGGAAGAAAGCGGCGGCAACATGGGCTTATTACTTATCGTCCTTGTGCTTGCCGGGGCAGGCGGCGCGGCGTTCTACTATTTTAAGGTGCTGAAACCTAAAAAGGACGCGGCAAAGGGAAGCGACGACCTGAGCGATTTTGACTTTGACGACTACGACGAGGACGAAGAAACCGAGGACGAACAGCCGGAGGAAGCTGACGACGGGGAGGAAGCCGACGAAGGACAGGAGGATAAGGAAGTATGACCCTGTTCACGGACAGCCCCTATGAAAAAATGATGATACGGAAACCGGAGGACGGGAAGCGGGACAAATCCCCGCCCGCTTCCTTTCCCCCGCGCTGCGCGGGCTGCCCCTATCGGGGGCAGTCCCTTTGTATCGGGTATTGTATTAGGGAAATAAGCGGTTGTAAAACATAGACATATTTTTATGATTTGTGATAGAATTACATTACTCTTAACTGATACTAAGGAGATAGTTTATGGCTGATTATTTGGAATATCATAAATCAATCGCTTCTGAATTTAAAGCATACCAAAATAGAGTAAGGAATTTAATAGGCAATAAACATTGGGGAGAAGAAGGTAGATATAAAGAAATTATTTTAATGAATTATCTAAAACGAGTACTTCCTAAAAATGTATCTGTTGGAACTGGTTTTGTTCAAGGAAATAATAATTTGTCTACACAAATAGATATAATCATATATGATAACACATTTCCTGTTTTATTTTCGGAAGGTGATTTTGTTGTTACTGTTCCTGAAAATGTAGTCGCTATAATTGAAGTAAAAACTAAAATCCATAATAACAATTTGAAAGAAATCGTAAAAAAAGCCAGCAACAATGGAGAAATCATTTTTAGCAGTACACAACGAGATATTTTTAATGGTATTTTTTCTTATGAATATTCGGATAGGAAAGACCATTTAAAATATCAATTTAACAATTTAAATTATTTTACTCTTCCAACACAAGAAGATGATGAATGGATATGGACAGAAAAAACAAATTCTCAAGTCAATCATATTCTTTTAGGAAGCAGCATATTTATAAAATTTTATCCATACACCCGTATCCGTAGGGCAAATGATTTTGATGTTAACGAACCTCATCTAAATATTTATGACATGAAAAATGATTTGGCATTAGCTTATTTTATTTCTAATTTACAAGAGTTTATTTTGTATCGTACTACAAAACCTTTCTTAGAACGTATGCCAGAAGAATTACTCAAATTTTTTTACCCTATACCGGAGACGAAAGAAATATACTTGTTTGAAAACCTTACTAAAAATCAAAATTTTTAGGGCAACCTATGTGGTTGCTCTTTTCTTTTATCCGAAAGGAGGATTTTTTATTGACTTCACATATCTTAGTAATCGCTGAAAAGCCCAGTGTGGCGCAGTCTATCGCCGCCGTCCTTGGCGCAAGGGAGAAAAAGGACGGCTTTATTGAGGGGAACGGCTACCTTGTTTCCTGGTGTGTCGGACACCTTATCGGGCTTGCGGAAGCTGCCGCCTATGGGGAACAGTACAGGAAATGGAGCTATGACAGCTTACCCATTCTGCCGCAGGAATGGAAATACACCGTCGCCGCCGATAAGAAAGCACAGTTTGACACCCTCAAAGACCTTATGCACCGGGAGGACGTTTCCGAAGTCGTCAACGCCTGCGACGCAGGACGCGAGGGGGAATTGATTTTCCGTTTCGTCTATGAAGTTGCCGGGTGTAAAAAGCCCATGCGCCGCCTTTGGATTTCCTCAATGGAGGACGAAGCTATCCGGGACGGCTTCTCCCACTTAAAGGACGGACGGGACTATGACCCCCTCTTTGCTTCTGCCCTTTGCAGGGCAAAAGCTGACTGGATTATCGGTATCAACGCCACCCGCCTTTTCTCCTGCCTTTATAACCATACCCTGAACGTGGGGCGCGTCCAGACCCCGACCTTAAAAATGCTTGTTGACCGGGACGCTGCCATTACCACGTTCAAGAAAGAAAAATACTATCATGTGCGGCTCATGCTCCCCGGCGCGGAAGCCATAAGCGAACGGCTCCCCGCCGCTGATGAAGCGCGGGAACTGAAAAAGGCTTGCGAAGCAGCGCAGGCGGTTTGTGCTTCCCTTTCCAGAGAACAGAAAACCGCAGCCCCGCCGAAGCTCTTTGACCTCACTTCCTTACAACGGGAAGCGAACCGGATTTTCGGCTATACCGCAAAGCAGACCCTTGACCTTGCACAAGCTCTTTACGAAAAGCGGCTCCTTACTTATCCGAGGACAGACAGCAGCTACCTGACCGACGACATGGGCGACACGGCGGCGGGTATCATCACAATGCTATGCGGAAAGCTCCCCTTTATGGAGGGCGTTGCCCTCACGCCGGAAGTCTCCCGGCTCTTAAACAGCAAAAAGGTGTCCGACCACCACGCAATCATTCCTACTATGGAGCTTGCAAAAACCGACCTTTCCGGGCTTCCGGAAACGGAACGGAATATCCTTACCCTTGCCGGGGCAAGGCTTCTCATGGCTGCCGCCGAACCGCATACCTTTGAAGCGGTCACGGCGGTTTTTGAATGTGCGGGACAGACCTTTACCGCAAAGGCAAGGGCGGTACTTTCCGACGGTTGGAAAGGCTTGGAACGCCGCTACCGGGCGACCCTCAAAACAAAACCAGACCCGGAGGACGACGGAGAAAGCGGGCTTCTCCCCGGTACACTCTCCTTTAGCGAGGGGCAGACCTTTGACAGTCCCACGGCAAAGGTAACGGAGCATGACACCACGCCGCCGAAGCCACACAACGAAGCGTCCCTGCTCTCCGCTATGGAACGCGCCGGGAATGAGGAAACCGACCCGGACGCGGAACGCCGGGGGCTTGGAACGCCTGCGACCCGCGCCGCTGTCATTGAAAAGTTAGTCAAGGGCGGTTTTGTGGAGCGTAAGGGGAAGCAGCTTATCCCCACAAAGGACGGTATCAACCTTGTATGCGTCCTGCCGGAAGCCCTCACTTCCCCGAAGCTGACCGCCGAATGGGAAAACAACCTGACGCAGATAGCAAAGGGAAAGGCAGACCCGGACGAATTTATGGGTGGTATCGAGGAAATGGCAAAAGGGCTTGTGAAATCCTATCCCTTTCTTTCTGACGAGAAAAAAGACCTGTTCAAGCCGGAACGCGCCGAGCTTGGCAAATGCCCCCGCTGCGGCTCCCCGGTCTATGAGGGGAAAAAGAACTATTATTGCAGCAGCCGGGAATGTGCTTTTACCATGTGGAAGAACGACCGTTTCTTTGAGGAACGGAAAGTAACCTTTTCCCCGAAAATCGCCGCCGCGCTCCTAAAGGACGGCAAGGCGACCGTGAAAAAGCTCTATTCCCCGAAAACAGGCAAGACCTATGAGGGAACCGTCCTTTTGGCTGATACGGGCGGGAAGTACGTCAATTACCGGGTGGAGCTTCCGAAGAAACGAAAGTAACGCAGCAAGCATAGGAAAGGGGTACCCTTTCCGTAAAATCCCCGCTTCCCCTTACCGGGAACGACGGGGATTTTTGCTTGTTGGGAAGTGTCCCAAACCCTCTGAAAAAATAAAAAACACTTTGGCAAAAGCGCGGCAGCCCCGTAGTAGGGAGTGAAACCCCGAAACAGCAGCTTCCGCGCTGCCACTTGCGAAGGAGGTTATACATGGCAAGTTTGCGCGACGCGATAAAGTGATATTGTCAAGATTAGTTGACACATTTTTCTCAAGGATATCACTGACTATGC
>ERZ1673750.1615-NODE-1615-length-10613-cov-4.962209_pt1 | contig 10613 bp, 9 predicted proteins | sample MGYA00580203_ERZ1673750 | MGnify/ENA primary metagenome ERZ1673750 (study PRJEB41218, sample SAMN15661763) | gut metagenome | host: Homo sapiens | place: Canada: London | collected 2015-08-20/2019-03-30 | study: EMG produced TPA metagenomics assembly of... | reverse complement strand
CATCAATCCCCTTGCCGCCGACGACCCCAATGGCAAGGTGGCTGTCTGCGCCCGCAATATTTACCGCATCTGGGAACAGACGAAAGAGAAACGCTCCACGCAGCTGGTGTTCTGCGACCTGTCCACACCCGAAAAGCGTAGACCCATAGAAATGACGGTGGATAATGAGGGAACGGCCCGCATGGCAGACTTCCAAAATGTTTACGATGACCTGTTAAAAAAGCTGATCGACCTGGGGATTCCGTTGGAAGAGATTGCTTTTATCCATGACGCCGACAGTGAAGCCAAAAAGAAGGAGCTGTTTTCCAGAGTGCGCTCCGGGCAGACGCGGGTGCTGCTGGGTTCCACAGCCAAGATGGGTGCAGGCACCAATGTCCAGGACAGGCTGATTGCCCTTCACGATCTGGACTGCCCCTGGCGGCCCTCTGATCTTCAGCAGCGGCAGGGCCGAATTGTCCGGCAGGGAAATCAAAACGAGGAGGTGGAGATATTCCGCTATGTAACCGAAGGAACTTTCGACGCCTATCTCTATCAGTTGGTGGAGAACAAACAGAAATTCATTGCCCAAATCATGACCTCAAAAGCGCCGGTTCGGGTGGCGGATGATGTGGATGAGACGGCCCTCAGCTATTCTGAAATTAAGGCGTTGGCCACCGGCAACCTCATGATTATCGAAAAATGCAATCTGGATATGGAGGTGGCAAAGCTGAATATGCTCAAGGCCAGCCACTTAAACCAGGTGTATGCACTGGAGGAACTGGTACACCGCAAATACCCGGCTGAAATCACCCAGCACACCGAAAGAATAGCAGGCTATGAGAAGGATGTGGAATTGGCGGCGGCCAATCCGAAACCTTTGGAGGGGTTCTGTGGTATGGAGGTGGAAGGCAGGCAGTATGCAGAAAAAGAGGACGCCGGTAAAGCGATTATTGACGTTTGCACCCGGATGACCGGCTCCGATGCTGTCCTTCTGGGGCAGTACCGGGGCTTTTCTATGGTGCTGGCCTATGACGGCATGAGCAACGAGTACCGCATTACGCTGAAAGGCGCCCTTTCCCATACGGTGGCGCTGGGAGCCGATGTGTTCGGCAATATTACCCGTCTGGATAATGCCCTGGGAAACCTGGCCGGGAATCTGGAAACAGAACAGGCAAAGCTGGAGGAAACCAGAACTCAGCTTGAGAACGCCCGTACCGAGCTGGCAGCGCCTTTTGCCCGTGAGGCGGAACTGGCTGAGAAAACTGCCCGGCTGAAAGAACTGAATATCTTACTCAACATGGATCAGAAGGACAGGACGCTTATGGATGACGCCCCCGATGAGGGAGATGAGGTTCCAGAACGAAAAGTTGTAGGCTTGGAGCGATAAATTGCACATTTGATATTGTGCTGCGCAGCGATTATATTATAATAAAAATTGGAACAAGAGGTGATGACCAATGGACGATAATTACTGTTCGCTCCCGGAGCGTTTGTCGGAACAGTTCATGGAAATCGACAGCGATGTTGTGATGGACTTGTCGGAAACCAACCCGGAGTATGCAGCCTTGAAACAGAGGATGAAAGCGCTGAGCAGACAATATCCTTTTATCAACAATTTGTTGGAGAACGGTGGAGAGATTCAGCTTTCCGCTGAAGAACACAAGGTACTCAACGAGTATTTTTGCCTGTATATGCGGGCCGACAATATGGAACGGGAACAACTCTATTTCCGGGGCCACACAGACGCTTTTGCCTATCTGAAGAAGATCGGCGTCCTCAAAACAGAATAACCCAAAGAAACGGTGTGGAGCAATCTGCACCGTTTTTACATAGCAGTGTGGTTTATTGAAATAAGACTTAGGAGTATGCTTCCAGAGGGGGTGTGAATGTGAGCAAACAAGGTGATTTCATGATTTACTGCGTGGAGCAGTATAAAAATGCGAAGCATCTAACGGGAAAGCAGGTTGCCGAATTATTTACACACTACCAGGTTTGGGATTATGTATATTCTTGTTTTGAGGCATTATGTACTGCCGGAGCCAATTATATCGTAGAGGACATTGGCCTCTATATTGAAGTAAGGCAACCATCTATGGAATAATACCAAAGGAGCAAACGGGAATTTTCAAAACAGGGTTGTTTTCTTAGCAGAATTGACTATCCGTGCCGCTTGTGATATGCAAGCAAAATTCAGCACGAACCAAAAAAATATAGATTGAAAGAAAGTTTTTACGGATATAAAGCAAAAACTATTGACTGTATTGAGGTTTTTGGCTATACTATTAGTGAGAAACAAGGAGGCGATATGATGATTATAAGACCCCAGTATATGGAACTGCTGAAAGCCTATCGTGATGTACCTCTGGTGAAAATACTGGCTGGAATCCGTCGCTGCGGAAAATCCACCATCTTAGAAATGCTGCGGGACGACCTGCTGGAAAGCGGCGTTTCTGCCGATCACATTATCAGTATGCGTTATACCTCGGAGGATTTTGACGACGGTATGACCGATAAAGATATGTATAAAGGTATCAAGGAGCAGATGAACAGCGACGGACGGTATTATCTTCTCCTTGACGAAGTGCAGGAAATTGATGGTTGGGAAAAAGCTGTGAATAGTCTGCTTGAAAATACCGATGCCGATATTTATGTGACCGGCTCCAATTCAAAATTGATGTCCAGTGAAATTTCGACCTATCTGACAGGGCGGTATATTTCCATCCCGGTCTATACCCTGTCTTTCGCCGAGTATTTAGAGTTCAAAAAGCAAAGCGGCCTTTTACCGAGAGAGCTTTTGAATGAATATATCCGTATGGGTGGTTTCCCCATTGTTGCACTCGGCAATTTTGACGAGCGTTCTGCTTATCAGATCGTAGAGGGCATTTACAACTCTGTCATAACAAGCGATATTACAAAACGGCACAACATAGCGAATTTTGATTTATTTAATCGTGTCGTTCGCTATATCGTTGAAAATGTAGGCAAAACCTTTTCTGCAAATGCAATCGTGAAGTTTTTGAAAAGTGAGGGGCGTTCCCTGTCTGTTGAAGCGGTTTACAACTATTTGAATTGGTTGGAAAAGGCGTTTGTAATTTATCGCTGCCAGCGATATGATTTACAGGGAAAATCTGTACTGAAAACCCAGGAGAAATTTTATCTTGCCGATTCTTCTCTCAAATACTGTATCATGGGCTTTAACCCCAAGTCTATTGCAGCTATGCTCGAAAACATCGTTTACTTTGAACTGCGGCGAAAAGGCTATGATGTTTATATCGGCAAAAATGAAACAAAAGAGATTGATTTCGTAGCGGTTCGCCGTGACGAGCGTATTTATGTTCAGGTGTGCCGCAGACTGCCGGAGGAATCTGACCGGGAGGTTGCCAATCTCCTTGAAATTAAAGATCACTACCCCAAATATGTGGTAACGTTGGACGAACTGGCTGCCGGAAATATTAACGGTGTTAAGATTGTGCATTTGGCGGATTTTCTGCTCAATAGTGAATATTAAAAATCAGAAAGGGTGTGACAAGAATGGCAGAAAACAAGTATCACTTTGAACGACTAACACCAACAGACAGAATTGATTTGAATGTATACGAGGAAGCAATAGACTATGTGTTCAATAATCCTGACGTTAGAAATATAGCTATTTCTGGTGCATATAGCGCTGGAAAAAGTAGTGTTTTGGCTTCATATAAGAAAAAGCATAGTGATAAGAGTTTTCTGCATATTTCACTTGCACATTTCAAATCTCCAAATGAGAAAGAGGCAACAGAAACAACAGAGGTAAGAGAATCAGTATTAGAGGGGAAAATTCTAAATCAACTGATACATCAAATTCCGTCGGATAAAATTCCACAGACCAATTTCAGGGTAAAAAAGAGAATTAGAACCGCAAGCATTATAACAAAGACGTTAGAAATTATCTTCCTTTTGATTGCAGTTGTTTATTTTATATTTTTCGACTCTTGGAAAAGCTATGTGTCTTCCTTGCCCGTCGACTGGTTAAAATCAATTTTAGAATTATCTGTATACCCGTATGCCTTAATGGTAGACGGCATTATTATAATCGCCTTGGTATCTTTTCTTATATATGGATTGATTAAAATTCAAAAGAATAGAAATATCTTTCGTAAGCTGAATTTGCAAGGTAATGAAATCGAGATATTTGAGGAAAGTGACGATTCTTATTTTGACAAATATCTCAATGAAGTGTTATACCTTTTTGAAAATGTAGATGCCGATGTTATTGTCTTTGAGGATATGGATCGGTTCAATGCCAATAAAATCTTTGAACGCCTTCGAGAAGTAAACACACTTGTCAATATTCAGCTCCAAAAAGAAAATAAAAAGGATCAAAGGATTCTCCGCTTTTTCTATTTGTTGCGTGATGATATTTTTGTATCAAAGGATAGAACCAAGTTTTTTGACTATATTATTCCTGTTGTCCCAGTTGTAGATAGTTCCAACTCCTATGATCAGTTTATTTCTCACTTCAAAAAGGGCGGATTATTTGAAAAGTTTGATGAAAGTTTTCTGCAAGGATTATCGCTATACATTGACGATATGCGTCTTTTGAAAAACATCTATAATGAGTTTGTAATTTATTTTAACAGGCTGAATATTACGGAACTTGATTGTAATAAGATGCTTGCCATTATCGCATATAAGAATCTATTTCCGCGCGATTTTGCCGACTTGCAACTTAACCAAGGGTTTGTATATACTCTTTTTGACAGTAAAGAAGCATTTATTAAAGAAGAAGTAAAAAGACTTTCTGAAAAAATTTCTGAAATAGTTCATAAAATTGAATTGGCTAAAAATGAACATCTCAAAACAATCAAAGAGCTGGACGCTGCATTTGAAGATAAAAAGCCTATTGATTATTGGAACAGAAAACAAGAATTAAGTGCAGTTGATAAAAAGGATTATGCCGAACGAAAGCAAGCAATAGAGAACCGCTTAAATAATACTATTCCGGATTTAGAGAGCGAGAAGTTATCACTGGAACAAGAATTGATTTTGACACAAAACAAACCTCTCTGGGATATTATTACACGAGATAATATTAACAAAATATTTAGCATTACAAGTACAAATGAAATTGGAACAGTAACCAATTTTAATGAGATAAAGAGTAGCGAATATTTTGATCTCTTAAAATATCTTATTCGCAATGGATACATTGATGAAACCTATGCAGACTATATGACCTATTTTTATGAGAATAGTCTTAGTCGTATTGATAAAACTTTCCTGCGTAGTGTAACTGATAGAAAATCAAAAGAATATACCTATCAGTTAAAGAACCCGACGATGGTTGTTTCGCGACTTAGATTGGTGGATTTCGATCAAGAAGAAATCCTTAATTTTGATTTGCTTACATATTTGTTACAGACCCAATCTCATATTGAATATCTTGAAAAGTTTATCGACCAGCTTAGAGAAACAAAAAATTTCAAGTTTATAGGTGCGTACTTTGATGTTACAACTGAAATGCCAGCCTATATTAAATATCTCAACATAAGGTGGCCGGAAGTATTTAACATAGTTCTTGAAGAAAAGACTCTTTCGGAAAGGCAAGTACGTCAATATTCGATTTTTTCAATTTATTATTCTGATGACGATTCAATAAAATTGATTAACCAAGACAATTGCTGTTGCGACTATATTTCAAATGCTCGTGACTACCTTGCAATAGACGAAGCTAACATCGACAAACTAATTCATGGATTTAAGTTACTTGGTGTATGCTTTGTTGGTTTTGATTATGAAACTCTCAGTAAGGATTTATTTCACACAGTTTATGCGGAATCTTTATATGAGATCAATGCTGAGAATCTACGACTTATTCAGACAGAAATTTTAGGTGTGAAAAATGATGAAGCTATTGTTCATAAGAACTACACGCTTCTGCTTTCGCACCCAGATTCCGCAATAACTCAGTATGTCAATCAGAATATCAATGAGTATTTTGATGTTGTTTTACAGATGAGCGGAGGAACTATTCTGGACGATGAAAATGTTGCTATTGCTGCATTAAATAATCCTGATCTCACAATGGAACACAAGCATTCTTATATCTCTGCCCTACGGACAACCATTATATTCATAAAAGATATCACTGATAATGCTTTGTGGTCTCCGTTGTTGGATGCTGATATAGTACAATATTCAGCAGGTAATATTATTGATTGTTTTACTGCATTGAAACTGAACAGAAGCCTTATATCCTATATTAACAGATGTAATATTGAGTTGGATTTTTCAAAGATAGAGTGTGATAACACTATTAAAGAAAAATTGTTTGACAGTGTGATAATATGCGATTCTATTGAAAATTCAAAGTATGAACAGATATTGGCGTCATTAGATTTTTATTATGACAATTTTGAGATTGCGGATATTTCCAACGATAAAATTGAAATCTTGATAGATACAAACATTATTAGAATGACCGCAGACAATTTGAAATTTCTGCGTGAAAATTATCCAAATCAAACTTTTCATTTCATCCATAAGAACATAGAATCGTATGCTGATATAATGAGTAGCGAGTTGCTTTTACAATCCGAATTATTAGAGGTACTTGCTTTGGATATTAGCGATGAACTTAAAATTAAACTGCTTGAATTCACAGATGATGAAATCTCAATAATCGGAATGAGTTACTCCCCCGCAGTATGTTTACATATTCTCAACAATAATTTTTTGAATTCTGATTTAGACAAATTATTTGAAACGTTTGAGAATTGGGACATTTCTATTCAGCCCCAAATATTCGATTTTGCGGTAAGCAATATTACAAGTATAATCGACAATCCCAAGCAAGTTTCGGAGAAATTAAAGGACAATCTTATTCGCTCCGATCGGTTAGACAAAGATATAAAAATTGATCTCCTAATAGCGATAATGCCTGCTCTTGATGAAGACTATATCAAAGAAGTTCTTAGTTTACTGGGTTTAACCAACTACATTAAGATATTTGATACACGAAGCAGGCCCAAATTTGAAATCAATGATGAAAACGAAAAACTTTTAACTGCTTTTAAGACGAAAGGGTTGATTTATAATTATGAAGAAAGTCAAGATAAGGAAGGATATTCCAAAATAACAAAAGCCAGACCAACAAAACCATTAGCACAAGAATTGTTGTAATTAGCTACTCTTTTTTAGCCGAGAGGTTTTCATTCTGAAAGCCCTTCGGCTTTTTTACATATCAAGGCGTACAAAGCCCCCTTTACATAGCCAGCTACCCCATGTGGGTGGCTAATTTACGGCTATGTGAAGGGGGCTGTATTTTTTATGCCTTTTTACACCCAGGACGTCATTGAAAGAGCGCGGGAGGTGGATCTGTTCACCTATCTGCAAACCTACGAGCCACAGGAACTTGTCCATGTATCCGGGAATATTTACTGCACCAGAGAACATGACAGCCTTCGGATTTCCAACGGCAAATGGTGTTGGTTCTCCCGCGGGATTGGAGGGCACAGCGCGCTGGACTACCTTATCAAAGTCAAGGGCTGTTCTTTCATGGAGGCAATGGAGGCGGTTGTCGGTCAATCAGAGATACAGACTTACGCTCCCCTTGCACCTATCCACAGGGAGGAAAAACCAAAGCACCTGCTTCTGCCCAGAGTCGCCCCGGATAATCGGCAGATGGTTGGCTATCTCAGCAGCCGTGGAATCGCACAGGAAGTCATTGATTTCTGTATTCAGACCGGGCGGATTTATGAAAGCTGGAGTAAAGGCCATAGCAACGTGGTTTTCGTGGGCTTTGACAAAAACGAAAAAGCGCGGTTTGGCTGTTTGCGTGGGATTGGAGAGGCCCGATTCCACGGGGATTTGAGTGGCAGCGATAAGCACTTCTCCTTTGTCCTGCCCGCCTGTGTGGAGAACACAGCGGTACACCTGTGCGAGAGTGCCATTGATGTCATGTCCTACGCTACCCTCTGTCAGCTGGATGGGGTTGATTGGCGGCGGCATAACCTCCTATCTCTGGCCGGTGTGTATCAGCCGAAAAAAGTTCTTGCGGAAAGCAAGGTGCCTGTTGCCCTCACCCGGTTTTTAGAGGATCACCCTCATGTGAAAACGGTTTATCTCCATCTGGATAATGATACTGCGGGCAGGCTGGCGGCAAAGGCGATCACGGCTGTTATGCCAAAAGAAATCCAGGTAGCAAACAGGCCGCCTCCTAACGGTAAAAATGTGAATGATTATCTCTGTCACCGGCTGGGGATTCCCATCCGGGGCAACAAGGAAAGGAGCATGAGCAATGAACGAGTATGACATTACCATCCGTGAGACGCTGGAAAAGACGGTTACGGTGGAGGCGGACAGCCGTGAGGAGGCCCGCCAGATAGTCTCCGACAACTGGAAAAAGGGTGAGTATGTTTTGGACGCGGATGACTTTAAGGACGTGGAATTTACCCCCAGGGGCCGCAGCCGCGACCGGGGCGAGAGATGAGTTCTTTTTTCGGGTGTACCGGATTCCCCGCAGGGGAATGGAATGTAGTTGTACCAGCAAGCATCGCCTTTGTGATACCACAAAGGCCGCTTGTTAGGGGGAACGCCCCCTAATACCCCTTTATCAGAACGGAGGTTTTCATGGAAGGATTGTTTTTTACCATTGGATTTCTGCTGGGCGGCGTGTGTGGAGTTCTTGTCATGTGCCTGCTCCAAGTGAGCCGCCTGCACCAGAAGGAGGATTCAGAAAAATGAGAAAGCGAAATGTTCACATTCAGTTCTGGCTGGATAAAAAAGAGGCGGAAGCCTTGGGCAAAAAAGTAAAGCGCAGCGGCCTTTCCCGTGAGGCATATCTTCGCCATCTGATAAATGGCGTTGTACCCCAGGACGCGCCCCCGCCTGCGTACTACGATTTTATGCGGGAGCTGCACAGCGTGGGCAATAACTTGAACCAGATTGCACAGAAGGCTCATGTGCTGGGCGTCATTGACGAGCACCGGTATGACGAGGAAATGAAAAAGTTCGACCGGCTTATCCGTGAGATCACGAAAACGGTGATTTTACCCCGTCCAATGGAGGATTTGCCGCACGGTAATGTGCGGAGCATGGCGTGATATGGCTACCACATCCATCTGGCGGGTGAATGGCTGGCTGGGGAAGGTTCTCATCTATATTGAGAATCCAGACAAAACGGAAAACCCCACTGCTTATGAAAAACAGGATATGGACGGTATGGAGGCTCAGGGCCTTTCCGATGTCATTAAATATGCCATCCAGCAGCAAAAAACCGGCAAGGCAGCGGTGGACAATGAAGGCGAAATGGTCATGCAGCGGTTTGTTTCCGGAGTGAATTGCAGCCCATCTACCGCCCGCGATGAGATGATCGCTGTGAAAAAACGGTTTGGTAAGGAGGAGGGCACGGTGGCCTACCACGGCTATTAGAGTTTTGCTCCCGGTGAGGCTACGCCGGAAATGGCCCATGAAATTGGGCTTCAGTTGGCAAAGAAGCTGTGGGGCGAGAAATACCAGGTTCTGGTGGCTACTCATCTGGACAAGGAACACCATCTGCACAACCATTTTGTAGTAAACACGGTGTCCTTTGTGGATGGAATCAAATATCACCGCACCGAAAAGGACTACTTCGATATGCAGAAGGAGTCCGACCGGCTGTGCCGGGAATATGGCCTGTCTGTCATTGAAAATCCCCAGCGAGGAAAATCGAAGCACTATGGGGAGTGGCGGGCCGAGCAGGAAGGCCGCCCCACCTATCTTTCTCTTATCAAAGCCGATGTAGACGCTGCCATTCGTCAGTCCATGACGGAACGGCAGTTTTTTTATCGTCTGCGGCAGATGGGATATGACATCAAAATGGGAAAGGACATCACGCTTCGGGCACCTGGCAGAGAGAACGGAAGAAAACTCATGCGAAACTTCGGGGAGGCATATTCCCTGGAGAACATCCGCAAACGGATTCTGGCCCAGAGCCGTCCTCAGCGAGAGGTAACGCCAGAGCCAAAGCGGTGCAGGATTCACGGGGATTTGAAACAGGTCAAAAAGGTAACGGGATTCCGCGCCCTCTACTTTCACTATTGCTATCTGCTGGGGGTTTTTCCACAAAAGCAGAACAGTCAGCCCAGGCGGGTGCCCCACGCATTGCGAGAAGATCTGATCCGGGCGCAGGAGTTGACGGATGAAGCACGGCTGCTATCCCGCCACCGCATTGATACGCTGGAGCAGCTTACCGCTTACCGCATGGATGTGGAATCACAGGTGGAACAGCTTACCGGCAGCCGCAAAGCCCTTTACCGGAAACTCCGCACCAAAGCAGTGCTTGCCGATTCCGGCCAGCAGGAAGCAATCCGGGCGGAAATTGCGGTACTCTCCGGGCAGCTTAAAACCCTACGCCGGGAGGTGAGGCTGTGTGAGGATATTGCTATCCGTTCCATTGCCATCAAAGAGAAAATACAGGCTGCCCGCGAGGAACCCCAGAACGAAAAAGACGCCCGCCCTGGGCAGGAAAAGGGCCGGACGGGCAGACCAGGAAGGAGATGATTTTTCATGTATAACTCAGGCGACGCGGCGGAACAGATTGTGAGAATGAGTCTGGAGGGCGCTGAATTTGCCCTTAAAATTACCGGTTCTGCCGCCAAAAATCTTGCCGCTGCCCT
>ERZ1673750.1602-NODE-1602-length-10699-cov-4.702461_pt1 | contig 10699 bp, 10 predicted proteins | sample MGYA00580203_ERZ1673750 | MGnify/ENA primary metagenome ERZ1673750 (study PRJEB41218, sample SAMN15661763) | gut metagenome | host: Homo sapiens | place: Canada: London | collected 2015-08-20/2019-03-30 | study: EMG produced TPA metagenomics assembly of... | reverse complement strand
GTCAATTCGTCGCAGGTACCTTTTTTCGGATCCTGAAACACGCGGCCGATTTGATCTGCACGTTTGTATTCCGACAAACGGGTAATATCTTTCCCCCCAAAAAACACCTTGCCGCCCTCCACAGGCAGGGAGCCGCAGACGATATTGAGAAGCGTTGTCTTACCAGAGCCATTGGAGCCGACGATGGAGACGAACTCCCCTTTTTGCACCTCAAAGCAGAACTGGTTAAACAGCGTTGTTTCATCCGGCGTGCCAATGTGGAATTTTTTTGTGATCTGGTCAAGCTTTAGCATGGCGCGCCCCCCCTTTCCGGCCGAACATCGTGGTGGACAGCAGCGCAAAGGTGAAGATCACTGCCATCAAAAGCTTCAAATACTGCGTAGGTAGGCCGAGCGCGAGTGCAACGGCAAGGCAGGCTTTATAGAGGATCGCACCCAGGAGCACCTTGCTCGTAGCGCGCAGGAAGCGCACACGGCGGAACAGGCTCAGCCCGATGATGACGGATGCAAGGCCGATCACCACCATGCCAACGCCCATCTGCAAATCAGCGGAGCCCTTCTGCTGTGCGATGATCGAGCCTGCCATGGCGGCAAAGCCGTTACCAATGGCGAGGCCGAGAATTTTAGAGGAGCCGGGGCTGCGCGCAAGCATCGTCACATACTGCTCATTGTTGCCCGCGGCCCGAAGCAGCAGGCCGGATTTTGTGGAGAGGAACCAATCGAGCGCATATTTGCACACGACGGCGATCACCAGCGCCACAAAAATTGGCCGCAGCGTGTAGCCGCCGATCGTTTCCGGCAGAAGCGTTGCGGGCGCACTCGAAAAGATCGTGGGAGAGGTAAAGAACGACACGAGCGACAGCCCGCCCGTCCCTTTCATCACCAGCACTAGGTTAATAGAGAGCAACGCAGTCATCACAAGGATGCCGCACAGCAAAGGCCGGATTTTTAACTTCACGTTTAAAAGCCCGGTCACGCAGCCAGCCAGCGCGCCCACCACAAAGGAGAACAGGACGCATAACCAGGGATTGAAGCCCTGCAAAATGAGCACGCCCGTCAGCACTGCACCCAATGGCACGGTGCCGTCGACGGAAAGATCCGGAAAATCCAAAATGCTGTAGGTGATGTACACGCCGTAGGCCAGGATCGCATAGACGAAGCCCTCCTCCAACGTGGCTTTTAAAATGCCAAACAGTTCATTCATATGAGAACCCAACTTTCCGATAACAGATGTTCAGATAACAGACACCAACTGTCAGATTTTACTGTGATTCCTATCGTGTGCGAAGCCCGATGTCCAAAGTCTGCAAGAAGAGGCCTGAGGCTGGCGCGGAAATCCACGCCAGCCCTGTGCCCTTCAATCAATCCTCGTTTTTAGCTGCCTCAGGAGGCAGTCGTCACCTTCTGCGCATCCTTATAAGCCTCCGGCAAGGTCAGCTTGAATTTTGCGAGCACGTCGCTGTTGTAGACTGGGGCGCTATCCTTCACACGGGCAACCGGGATGCTGCCCGCATCCGCGCCGCCGAGCACCTGGCCCGCGAGTTTGCCCGTCTCCTCTCCAAGGGCAACGTAATCAAGGCTTTCGGAGGCTAAGCAGCCCTTTTCAACTTGCTCGATCTCGGAGCCGTATACCGGGATGCCTGCTTCGTTCGCCTTGGCGAGCAGCACGCCGAGGTTGTTCACAACGTTATTATCCGTAAAATTGTTGATGCAATCAACTTTGGCGGCAAGCGTTGCAGCGGCCTGCGGGATATCCGCTGCACTCTGCACGCCCATATCCACAATTTCAAAACCATATTTCGGAGCGAGCTCCTTGAACTGCTTTAAGTGGGAAACAGAGTTTGCCTCGCTCGTGGTATAGAGGATTCCGATCTTTTTCGCATCCGGTTGGAGGGCGCGGATCATTTTCATCTGTGCTTCCAGATTCAACAGGTCGGTTGTGCCGGTCGTATTGTTGCCGGGCTCGTCAAGGGAGGTAACAAGCTTTGCAGCCACCGGATCAGATACCGCGCAGAACACTGTCGGGATATTGGCGCTGCGCGCCGCGCTATAAGCGGCCGTTGCGGCAGGCGTTGCGATGCCAATGATAAGATCATATTTCTGAGCCGCCATATTGTTGGCAATCTGCGTTGCCATCTGATCCTCGCCGTTTGCATTCTGGAAATCGATCTTCGCTTTTTCACCGTCTTTATAGCCCGCCTTCTCCAAGCCCTGGATCAGGCCTTTGTAACAATTGTCAAGCGAGGCGTGCGGCGCATACTGGATGATACCAATTTTTTTGACTGCTCCAGAGGCCGCGCCCTCATTCTGGCTCTCTTCTCCCGTGCCGTTACCAGTGCAGGCTGAAAACGCGCACACAATCAGAATCACGCTCACCGCAAGGGCAACTATTTTTGTAAACTTTTTCATGATCATCTTTCCTTTCATTCTCTTATAAGTGATAAAAACGGATGTGGCCGGCGTGAGGTTGCTTCCCCCTGCGCCATCGCTTACCTGGAACGCCCATGCCGCTCCCTCCTGACATATTTTTAAAAAATAAAAAAGCCCTTGTCTCAACATTCCTGTTGGGACAAGAGCTGATGATCACTCCTGCGGTACCACCCGACTTGGCTTGCACACCCTGCAAGCCCACTCTTTTCACGCACAGCCATGCGTGCTTCGCTGGTAACGGGTGAAGCTCCCGTCGCACCTAACCCCTGTGACCAGAGGCTCGGATTGCCCTCGTAAGTCCATTCGCTATGGTATCCTTTGCCGCAATCGCACCGCCTGCGGCTCTCTTAGAAAGGCTTCGCCATGGGTACTACTCTTACTCACCGGTTTGCCAATTTGGATTTGTAGCTATTATATGCCGGGGCGTTCCATCTGTCAATAGGATTTTTTCATTTTTTCTCCGGCCGCTCTGCAAGCCGCGTAACTGCTTGCTTTTTCAAAGGTTCCATGCTATGATAAAGAACTGTTTGTATTCCCTATTACCAAAAAAGGAGCTCTTTTCATGATCAGTACCTCCAATGTTAGCCTGCAATACGGCGGGCGCGTGCTCTTTGAGCGGGCGAACGTCACCTTTTCCGCCGGCAACTGCTATGGCATCATCGGCGCAAATGGCGCGGGCAAATCTACCTTTTTGAAAATTCTTTCCGGTGAGCTGGAACCGAATAAGGGCGAAGTCAATATCACTCCCGGAGAGCGGCTCTCCGTGTTAAAACAGGATCACTATGCATTAGACGAATACGACGTGATTCGCACCGTGCTCATGGGCAACGCAAAGCTTGTGGAGATTATGGATCAAAAGGAGGCCCTCTATTCCAAAGAGGATTTCACGGAGGAGGACGGCCTGCTCGTCAGCGAGCTGGAGGCCGAATTTGCGGAGATGGACGGCTGGAGTGCTGAGAGCGACGCGGAGATCCTCCTAAACGCCCTTGGCATTGAAAACGAGAAGCATTCCGCCAAAATGAAGGAGCTCGACGGCGATGATAAGGTGAAGGTGCTGCTTGCGCAAGCGCTCTTTGGCAATCCGGATATCCTGTTGCTCGACGAGCCGACCAACCACCTGGATCTCGCTGCCATACAGTGGCTGGAGGATTTCCTGCTCGACTTTGAAAACACGGTCATTGTCGTCTCCCATGACCGGCATTTTCTCAACAAGGTTTGCACACACATCGTGGATATCGATTACGGCAAGCTCGCGCTGTATGTCGGCAACTATGACTTCTGGTATGAATACACGCAGTTGGCTCAGCGCCAGCTGCGCGAGCAGAACAAAAAGGCGGAGGCCAAAAAGAAGGAATTGCAGGAATTCATCGCCCGGTTCAGCGCAAACGCCTCTAAATCCAAGCAGGCCACCAGCCGCAAAAAGCTGCTGGAAAGCCTCGATATCGAATCCATGCCCGTTTCCTCCCGCCGCTACCCATTTGTGGCTTTCAAGCCGGATCGCGAGGTGGGCAACGACCTTTTAACCGTGACGGACCTGACGAAAACGGTTGGTGACCGCAAGGTGCTTGACCATGTGAGCTTTACGATCCGTCCGAATGAGAAAGTTGCCTTTGTCGGCTCGGATACAGTGGCGAAAACCACACTCTTCCAGATCCTCGCCGGGGAGCTGGAGCCGGATGAAGGCAGCTATAAATGGGGCGTGACGACCTCGCTCGCCTACTTCCCGAGCGATAACTCCGCGTTTTTCGACGGCTGCGAGCTAACCCTCATCGACTGGCTGCGCCAGTTCTCTCGAGAGCAGTTGGAAACGGATATCCGAGGCTGGCTCGGCCGGATGCTCTTTGCCGGCGAAGAGGCCACCAAAAAGGCGAAGGTGCTCTCCGGCGGCGAGCGCGTACGCTGCATGCTATGCAAGATGATGGTTTCCGGCGCAAACGTGCTGATTTTGGACGAGCCGACGAACCATCTGGATCTGGAGAGCATCACAGCGCTGAATAACGGGCTCATCAGCTTCCCCGGCACGCTGCTCTTCACGTCGCACGACCATCAGTTTGTGCAGACGATTGCGGATCGGATCATCGAAATCCTGCCTGACCGTGTGATCGACCGCAAGGAGACGTATGACGAATACCTTGCGTCGTTGGCGGAGGAGGATTTGAAGAAATTAAGATAAAAAATTTGATAGGCTATAAAATGATAAAAGAACCCTCGCGCGTCTCTTTGCAGTGGAGACGCGCGGGGGTTGCGTTATGCGGTATTTTATTTGTCCGGTTGATCCTTTTTGATCACTCCGATAACGGAGAGAAGCAAGCCGAATGCCATAACAGCAAGGCCGGCAGGCACCAGGCCTCCTTCCCAAGCCGCAAGGAAACCGACGCTTGCCAAAACAAAGATTCCGCCTAGAATGAGTAGTTTCATCATATCGCCTCATTTATTTTCACTATATGTTTTAATCTTTACTTTTATCCAATTGCTTTACTGTACCAATAATTGCGAGCAATAACCCCAAGCAGATGAATGCAAGGCCAACCACCATAAAAAATGGCACAAATTCAGGAAAAGAAAGGCATCCGGCTCCTGCGATCGTAAATGCAATGCCCAATAGAAGAATTTCCAACTCATTCGCCTCCTAAGAGATAGCATCAAAAGTACAGCCTGCATCAGGCGCTTTATCATACGCTTTCTCCCAACTGATAGAAACGGATCCACCTACTCCTCCAGGAGAAAAACTCAATGAACCATTTGGTAAAATAGCAATATATTTATGGTAATATCGCCCCACTGCCGACTCCCGTGTGTTATCAGTTGTCCGCTTTGTCACTTTCACACCGATTAGACCCACATGTCTTATAATGTTGAAAGTCCCATACTTGTATTTAATATCAATGTCTGTGCCTATCCCTGTATTTGGCTCATAATCTGTATAATTAACCCCTTCCGCTTCGTAATGAATTTCCTCTGGCCCCATTCGATACCCCTGATAGTTCCATGCAAAGCTATTTGGCTCCCCCGCGAAATTGCCACTCCACGCGATCGCAGCCTTATCGGTCAAACAGTTCATTGGCCTATTCCTCCATTCCCATGCAAATAAAAATATCTTACTAACAAGAGAATTAGAATACGACAATTGTACGCATACGATTGCGCTCTGCCAATTCTTTACAGTCCGGAGCACAGCATCCTCCGGCATTTCTTTTAAGCTTTGAATTTTCTCCCGATTTTCCATAAGATAGGTGCGCGTATCTTCCTTATTTGCATTTATCGCGTCCTGTTCCGTTTTCACATTTGCCGCAAGCTTGACCGGCTGCCCTGCCTCCGCCTGCTCGTTGGAGAGCAGCACGTTCGCCACCGCCTCCTCATCGCTGAGGAGCTTTTGCAGCTGCGCGCGGCTCTGCTCATCCATCACGACCCGCCCGTTTTCAAGGGTATACTCCACCCTGTAATCGTCCGTAAACACGCCACAAGTAGGTTCCCCCACCTCGATTGTTGATTCGCCGAGGTAGATGCGCTTTTTTAAATCAAAGGGCAATTTTTGAATCACAATCTCCGGCACACCCTGTTCGGCCAGAAACGCATCTATCTGCTCCTCCGTGATCGCGCCGTAGGCGAAGCTCTGCATCAAAACAACGGAATAGGCCAGCAGAAGCAGCGTGGCAATCGATACTTTCATCGTTCTTTTTATCTTTTGACCATCCTCTCCCTGCTTAACTCAAACGGATTCTCCTTTATTCTCAGTTTCGCCCATATCATCCTCCTTTCTCTTGCACCATAAATCTTTTCCATTTTATAGTCAACATTTACAGAAAATAAAATTTTAAATATTCTATTTTTTGTTTTTATTTACAATTGAATGTAATCTGACGGCCTGGCTTCATAAGTCTTTACAACTCCATGAGAGCCCACGAATCCTAATAGATACTGGGCTTCCACAAACCTTCTGGTATATGAAATGTTATATAACGCTATAAAGGTACACGCCGGAATGGTGTAAAAATGGTGTAGCAAAAAATGTGCTTTTGAGAAAAAGCCCGTGCAACAAAATAATATCCGTATATAAAATTAAGCCCTCCATTTCACCAAAATGGCGGGCTTCAGCGTGTCGAAGAAGCCGGTGTTAAGCATGAGCAAAACAGCGGCTTCTTGGAAATAGAAGGGCAGAAAGCGGGTAAAGGCGAAGGAAACAAAGGGAATGGGAGTCTCTCCATTTCCGAATGGCAAGCTTTTTGAGATTCATGGCAACGAACTTAAGCCTGACCCAGTTGGAAACCTGGGACAAGCCTCTGTACTGAGTATACCGCATGGCGTGCTTCTCTTTGGCGTCCGCAAAGACGCGTTCGATGGTCTCCTTGCGCCGCTTGTACAAGTCCCGATACTTCGGTGTATAGCGGGCGTCGTCGGCCAGTTCCTCATAATCCTTCCAGATATGCCGCTGTACCGTTTTCACACAAGTCTTGGAGTGAGTACAAAGATGGCGCGTCCGACAGTTTGCACATACCTGTGGATTGCTCTTGTATTCCCGGTATCCATCCCGGTTAGTCGTGCTGTAGGGTAATGGCTGATACTCCGGGCAAAGGATGCAGTCGTAGTATGCGTCATACACATATTTCCACCATTCGTGCCCGCCCTTCATCGTCTGTGGCCGGTGGACAACACCCGGCCGTCCTCGAATACTTTCTTGCAGATATGCGGCGTCTTGTACGCTGAATCCGCTACCACCGTTTCCACTTCCGGGAATCTCACGGTCACTTTGTCATATACGTCGTCGAATGCCACGCTGTCATGTACATTTCCCGGCGTTACCACCGTTTCCAGCACGAACCCATTGCCGTCGCAGGCCGTGTGCGCTTCATACGCAAACTGCCGCTTGTGCCTTCCCTTTACAAACAGACCGCTGTCCGGGTCGGTCACGCTCCGGGTTACCTTTTGCTTTTTCGCCTCTTTCTTCCGCCTCGCCTGCTTCTTTTTCGAGGTGTTATCCCGCTTCTTTTTCGGCGGCGTGGGTGTCTGTCCATCATCAAACGGCTTTTTCCCGTGCGCTTCCCTGTCTGCGTTCACCTCGTCCATCAGTTCCTTCGCGTACCGCTTCGACGCTGCCGGTATCTCCTCTTTTACTTGTTTCTTCGTGTTGGCGTTCGCCTTGATATGCGTCCCATCCACGTATACCACCTTGGGCGACAGGTATCCCGCTTCCGCCACTTCCTCAAGGATCCATGCAAATACCGCACCTATCGTTTCTGTAGTGAACCGGTGCCGGAAGTTGTAGCTCACCGTGGAGAAATGCGGCGTTTCCTCCCGTAGCGTGTACCCCAGAAACCATCGGTACGCCACGTTCAAATTCACTTCCTCTGCCGTTCGCCGTAGTGACGGCAGTCCGTACAGATGCTGGATCAGTACCATTTTGAACAGCACCACCGGATCTACGCTTGGCCGTCCGTGGTCCTCGCTGTACAGCCCTTCTACCATTTCATACAGCCGGTTGAAGTCCACCGCTGCGTCTATCTTCCGCAGCAGGTGTCCCTCCGGCACTAGACTTTCCGTGTCCACCATTTCCAGTATCCCTCGGTCTAGTTTCCCTCGCTCCAGCATCTTCTCTCACCCTTTCCCATTTTACCATTTCCACGAAAAAAAGCACAGCCTTTCGGCTGGTCCTTTTTCGACAGGCTGTGAACAGTTGAAATGATAAAGCCAATATATTTGTAAAAACTCAAAAAATCTTCTCTCTATAATTCTATATAGTTATTAACAATAAACAATCTATAAAATATGAGAATATTGGGACGATAATCCAGTTTTGATTTGTTTTATATATATAAAAGCAACAAAGGGGTGATTCTAATGGTTTAATTAAGCAGAATCAGTAAAAATCAACTTAAAATTGGAGGCTGTTAAAATGAAGAAGTTACTATCTGTTTTTCTGGTTTTGTCATGTCTGGTTGCATTGCTGAGCACAGTTGCATTTGCTGGTGATGCTGTTATTGGTCATTCTACCACTATTTCTACGGATGACGGTATCATTTCAATAGACTACGCCCCTGATGATTTCGTTCCTGTAGAAGATCCCCTGCGCGATTTTGTCCCGCCTAGTATGGATTTCCTAACCCGGCAGACCGTAACGAGAAGCGCCACTAAAGTGGTGTATGTCAACGAACCATGCGACCAAAGCTGGCAGAACAAATATCCCAACAACTGGATGTGGCAGGCACACCGTGTCGTCATTGAAAGCGATCATATTCTGGAGGATAAGATAGGTGTCCAGTTTTATTCCAAGAGCCAAAAATACTGGAACAGATCTTCCACAAATGCCGTAGACCAATTAGATGAAGTGAAAAGAGAATGGGGTCTCAGTGGTGCGGATATGATGATCGCATTCAGTGCATATCGATCCGGTAACACAATGGGACTAGCATACACGGGTACTCCATATGCCATTATTTTTGATTACGGATACGATGCCAACTGGGGTGTCGGTCAACATGAAGTTGGGCACACTTATGGATTATATGACCGTTGTAAAAGAAATGGGGATGCCTGTTGCGGTAGCAATACGTGTATTATGAATGGGGGACATAAGGATAAAATCTGTTCCTACTGCCTTGGCGTTTTAAAATCCCATAAAGATTGGTATTGATAGGAACTCTGCTGTGGCACTGTGAGCGGTGCCACAGCAGACCGCGGGGTGAAATTTGTGAAAAAACTTACTTGTTTTCTACTGTCGGCTATGATCGCTGTATGCCTGTGTGCCTGTAAGGAGCAATCTATTTTGGTTACTGTCAATGGTGAACCGATATTGAAGGCGGAAATCGACCCGGTATATGAGGAATATATAGAATCCGACATAACCTATGAGCAAATTATAGAGGATACCATTGATGAAATTCTGGTGATCCAACAAGCACCGAAATATAAACTGTCTGTGTCGGAAGCGGACGTTGACGAGAGCATTGAGTTTTATAAAATCACATACCCTGAAATGTATCAAGAATTATCTGAAACATATACGGAAAAAGAAATTCGGAAGAAGTTAAAAGACAGGCTGCTCTTTTCGATGGTGCGTGACTATGCCTTAGAACATATCTGTCTTGTCGATCATCAGCTAATTCAAACATTTACGAAGGCATACGGATTGGAAGAACAGTTGAAAGGGTACACCGACGAACAAATAAAGTACACGTTGGATTCCGAGCTACAGGATTTTGCTGTTAAGCAGTGGACAAAGGATCTCCGTAAACAGGCGGAGATTGTTTATACGGCATCTTAACGTGTGGTGAAATTTGGTTTATACTGGATACAATGCTGAAAAAAGTTGGTTCGGCAGCGCCGGATCAACTTTTTTTAAATTTTTTTTGAAAAGTTAGACGATAATGGCCTTGTGATTTGTTTTATTAGTGAAAGGGGTGATGACTTATCACTATCCCATATGACGTCAGTGAGATAGAGCGGGTTCTTTATCAATATAAAGATATGATAGCCCGTATAGCCTTGCATTATCTTGGGAACTGGTCTGATGCCGAGGACATGGTACAGGAAGTGATTCTCAAATGGATAGAGTCTGCGCCTGTGTTCAAGGATGAGGAGCACGAAAAATCGTGGTTCATTCGTGTTACGATCAACCTGAGCAAAAATAAAGTGCATTCTTTTTGGCACAGAAATATTGATTTATCTGAAGATGGTATCTTTCCTTTCCATGCTACCAGACCGGAAAGTGAACTGCTGGAAGCCATCAGAAATTTGCCGAAAAAGTATCGAGCTGTGATTTACCTGCATTATTTCGAGGGGTACAGCTTAAGTGAAATTGCTGGTCTTCTCAATCGCAACCCGAATACGGTTCAAACCTGGCATAAGCAAGCCAAAATTATATTGCGTAAGAAGATAGGAGCGTATTACAATGAAAGATTTATCGAGCCAGATGGATATGTATCGAAAGACACTTGACCGATGTACGGTCAGTGACGAAAAGGCGCAAGAGATTCTTGACGGAATAGTAGCGAGGAAGAATAAGGCACAAAATAACGAACCAGAGCAAAACAAGAAAACCATTCGCCGGTATGTGTCGGCGGCGGTAGCTGCGTGTGCAGCTCTGGCTATCATCATTGCAGGCGTACAGATTTCACGGCACGGTAGCTTGCCTGGGCTCTCCCCAGTTCCTATTGTAGACCAGTCTCAATCGTCACAGCCCGCAGCAAGTGAGCAGTCCAAACCTGTAGAATCCTCTGCATTAGAAACGCCTTCAGAAACTTCACCTATTGACAAAACTGAATCGAAAACTCCTG
>ERZ1673750.1600-NODE-1600-length-10740-cov-4.536547_pt1 | contig 10740 bp, 9 predicted proteins | sample MGYA00580203_ERZ1673750 | MGnify/ENA primary metagenome ERZ1673750 (study PRJEB41218, sample SAMN15661763) | gut metagenome | host: Homo sapiens | place: Canada: London | collected 2015-08-20/2019-03-30 | study: EMG produced TPA metagenomics assembly of... | reverse complement strand
TAGTTAGCAATGTTTTCAGAAATATATCTATAGAACATAGTGCCAAGCACATAGTTCTTAAAGTCCCAACCATCTACTGCACCACGAAGTTCATCAGCAATTGCCCATATAGCACGGTGAAGTTCGTCACGTTCCTGTTCTTTTTTAGTATCTAGGGCCATTATATTATTCATCCTTTCAGTTATTTAGCCCATTCGGCTTCCAACGCACTGAAATCAATACCCTGCGTCTCGCAGAATTCTTTAATTTTTTTCATAGCTGACATATTAGGCTTGGTCTTTCCGCTTTCCCAACGGTTGACAGAGGAAAAAGACACACCAAGTTCTCTTCCAAGAGCCTCCTGTGACAGAAAGCATTTTTGACGAATTTTCTTTATTTCTTCTGAACAGGTCATCTTATTTCATCTCCTTACGTATCCATTTCAATGATATAGCATAATTATAGCATAAATTCATGTTTTCCTATCTCTTGCAGCTATTTTATATAGTCGCAGAAGATTTTTTTCTAAAACCGTCAGATTACACCCTCCGCCATGGCTAACAAGTAGAAGGCAAAAAAACTTTTAAGTCAGGTTAAACAATCGTCTTTTTCTTTTGCCTGTGATTTAGAAGGAATAAGCCTTCTAGAAAAGGAGGATCAAATATGGATCTAGAAAAACTGCCAAAAGCACTAAAGAACAAGAATATCTTTTGTTCATGGAAGTACGAGCAGCAAGAAAACGGCAGGCTCACTAAGCCGCCTTATAACCCTATAACGGGAAAGAAAGCAGCCATAGACAGCTTAAGTGATTTTAGCTCGCTCGATGCTGTCATGAAAGTGAAAGACCAGGCGAAAGAGATCATTTCCCATTTCAAGCACGCTTATATCGAATACAGCCCAAGTAAGCATGGTTTTCATATCTTGTTACTGTTTAATGGTACATACGATAAAAAGGCTTATTACATTAAGCACGGTGTATTACGCAAGCACTTGGCAACAGATCTTATTACCAAAGTATCACCTGTGTTTTATGACCCAAAGGCAAGAAGTGAACGTTTTAGCTAGTTCGTTTACGAAATCATGAGCGGAGATTGCGAGAAAGAACTAACCCAAAAGTTAAAGTCCTCTCATAGGGAACTTGAGCAAGCAAAAGCAAGATTGAATCCCTTGAAACCTTTATTTCTAAAGCACAAGAAGAATGTCTTAACGTAGATTCTTTCTTGAAATTAGTACGACAATACACAGACGTACAAGAACTTAATGCAAAAATTATTCGAACCTTTGTAGATAAGATTTATGTTGAAAAATCTGAAAAGGTATCCGCTATAAGAACCGAGAAACAAACCCTATGGATACAGTGGAATGTATGAGTGCAGCCGATATTCCATGCCATAAGTAAATCGGCGTAGCCGGTATTACTACCGATTACGCCGATACTTTTTTAGAAATGAAATTCCTAAAGGATTCCCCTCCTCTACGGAGGATGCCAACCATTCGCTCTAGTTCAGTGCCTGATACGCCGTAATAATACCGATCTCGTAAGCATCCTGCTCGGAGCAACCGCGAGAAAGGTCGTTAACGGGTTTGGCCATGCCTTGCAGCAACGGTCCCAAAGCGGTGTAGTTGCCCAATCGCTGTGCAATCTTATAACCAATGTTTCCGGCTTGGAGATCCGGGAAAATGAACACGCGTGCTTTACCGGCAACGTTGGAACCCGGCGCTTTCTTCTTGGCTACCGTCTCATCCCAAGCGGCATCCAACTGCATTTCGCCGTCCACGTTCAGATTCGGATAGTTCTTCTTGGCAATCTCGGTAGCCTTGGCTACCTTCTCCTGCTCCGGCGAGCTTGCCGAACCATAGGTCGAGAAGGAAAGCATGGCAACATTCGGTTCAATATGAAACACTTTAGCGGTTTCTGCCGTCTGATAGGCAATATCCGCTAACTCTTCTTCCGACGGAGAAATGTTGACCGCCGAATCCGCAAAGAGCAGACGTTCTTTTTCATCCGGAGAAATCATGATGAAGCAGCCGCTTACCAGTTTCGCATCCGGCTTTGTCTTAATGATCTGCAGACCCGGACGAATCGTGTCACCGGTCGGGCCATCTGCACCAGAAACCATACCGTCCGCTTTACCCATATAAACGAGCATTGTTCCGAAATAGTTGCGATCTTTCAGCATCTTATGCGCTTTTGTTTCATCAATCTTGCCCTTGCGGCGCTCCAACAGTGCCTGCAACATGGCATCGTAGTCCTCGTAATGTTCGTAATCAATGAAATCTAAGCCTTCCAGAGAAAGACCCTCTTTTTCTGCCAGTGCTTCTACCTCGTCTTTCGGTCCCAACACAATGGGATGGAAAATGCCGTCTTTGGCATGACGCACTGCCGCACGCAGAATACGCGCATCCGTTCCTTCCGGATACACAATGCGCAAATTTTTACCCTTTATGGCTTCCGCCGCTTCCTGAACAATACTCATAAACTCTCCTTTTTCTGTTCTCGACCGTTTGTCGGTCTTACCCGTTGCTTTACTTTTACCCGAATCCGTTAAGGCAACAAAGATTTTTTTTGGACGCCTGTCCGTTCCAGTCGCTTTTCTGCCGCAACGGCAAAATCAGCGTTTCATCGCTTCCTGCAATGCCACTTCCTCTTCCGGCGATAGCTTCTGCACCGGCTCACCGGTGCGTACTTCTTTCGCAAAGGTCGTCGTGCCACGGCGAGAGTACAGCGTGGTCAAAATCAATCCGTTGCGATATTCATCCAAAAGAACCGCGGTAAAACTGGTGTCCCCCGCCACATCATCAAAGGCATTGTAGCGATATAAAGAAATTTTCTGGATCGCCATCGAAAGCTGTTCGCGAATGCGCGACGATTCCCGTTTCATCTGATCGCCGGTCTCCTCGCGGAACAAAGTGATGCGGGAATCCGTCTCCTTTTCCAGATGATCCATTTTACTGCGCAGATCCTTCTCCAGGCCATCCGCACGCTGTTGCGAAGACTTGTCCATCGCCTCCAGCGTTTCGTGCATCTCCTGTTGCTGCGCCCGTTGCGCTTCCTGTGCGCGTTGCTCCATGGTTTGGAAGCGATTCTGCGTCATCGTCTGCAGACCGCCCAAGCGCTCATTCCAGCCTTCTTCCACCTGCTTAAAACGCTGGGCGGTATCGCCCTCAAGCTGCGTCAGGCGGGCGTTTGTCTGTTCCTTTTGCTGCGCCACGTCTTTTTCCAAGCTGTCAAAACGCACGTACGCATCCTCTTCGTTCTTACGCACCTGACGCACAATGGACTGCGAAAACTCATTCAGTTGACCGCGCAGCGCCGCCGTTTCACGCTTCACCGTCTCCGCACTCCCCTTTTCCGCGGCATTCAGGCGCTCCTTAACTTCCCCATCCAAGCGATTCAAGCTCTGCATCACGTTGGCTGTGGTCTGGCGCATTTCATCCGTAATTCCCTTTGACACGGTTGAAAAACGCTCATTCACATACGCGCTCTGATCCGTATCGGTCCGTGCCATCCATTGTTCCACATGATACAGTTTTTGTTCCGTTTTACTACGCTCCGCCTTGAACTTTTCCAACTCTCCGGAAAGGCCGAGCAAATATTCTTCAATATTGATGTCCGTCTGCCCCCGCAACAATAAATCGTAGCGACGACGCAGTCGATTGAGCTTCTTATTGGTGCTGCTCGTCATGTAGAAGCAACCCAACACGACTAGCAGCGTAAGGAACATCAATAGAATGAAAATGATATTGGGCATGATTGGTTCCTTTCAACGTTGTTCCGGCAACAGCAGCCGTTCCAACAGACGATTTAAATCTTCTTCATTATAACAGGATACCTGCACACTCCAACCGCGGCGTCGCGAAATCACAGAAACTTTTGTGCCCAACGTCTCCGATAAACGCCGCTCCAGATCCTCTGTAAACACATTCGGCCGTTTCGGTTGGCGACGGCGATGCTCCACATCCTGTACGCTGGAACGTCCCTCCACCAATAACTTGCGATACGCCGCACGCTTCTTAAGATCCTTCTCGGCCAGGAGCGTTCTGCCCTGCGATGAGGTAAGACGGCCATCTTTCAACGCTTCCAAGGTTTCTTCGTCCAGCTTTAACAGACGAATCGCATTGGCCACATAGGGGCGTGATTTTCCCAACGCATCCGCTAATTCCTGCTGCGTCATCTTGCGCTGTTCCATAATGTTCTGATACGCCACGGCTTCTTCCACGGGCGTTAAATCCTGTCTTTGGACATTCTCCACCACCGAAAGCAGCGCCTGTTCCTCCAGATGCTCCTCGCGCAACACCACCGGAACTTCGTTTAGTCCCGCCTTCTTTGCAGCACGATAGCGACGCTCCCCCGCAATGATGCGATACGGTGCATGGCCCGGCACGGTATATTTTTCCACCACGATGGGCTGCAGTATCCCATAGCGACGTACCGACTCCGTCAGATCCTCCAGCGCCTCCGGATCGAAGGTTTTACGCGGCTGATCCGGGTTCGGCTCCACCATGGTTATCGGTAATTTCTGTATGGAGCGAAGTACGGTTTCAGCAGTCGTTGTTTTTTTCTTTGACACGGCCTTTTTCGGCGGCTGCTCTTGTTTTTCAGCGGAAACAGCTGTCTCTTCAGCGGGTATATCCTGCGAAATCAGCGCCCCCAGGCCTCTTCCCAGTCCTCGTTTACGCGCCATGGTCACTCCTTTTCTTCCTGCGTATTCGCATGCTTCTTCTTCAATTCTTTTGCCAATTTGATGTAGGCCTGTGCGCCCTTGGAATATTTATCATAGGTCACCGCACTCTCCCCAAACGACGGCGCCTCCGCCAAACGCACATTGCGCGGAATTTCCGTTTCAAATACCTTTCCCTCAAAATAGCGATTTACTTCACTGCGTACATCCTGCGCAAGATTAGTGCGTGCATCGTACATGGTAAGGAGAATACCCTCCACTTCGAGCGATGGATTCAGCTTTTCCCGCACCAACGACAGCGTATTCACCAACTGACTGACACCTTCCAATGCATAAAATTCCGTTTGAATCGGAATCAGAACTGCATCCGATGCCACCAAGGCATTCATGCTGAGCATTCCAAGCGACGGCGGACAGTCAATGAGAATATAGTCAAAGTCTTCCTGCACATCCTTTAACGCCTTTGACAGGCAGTGTTGCGGATCTTTTCGCGTGGTTGCTTCAATCTCAAAACCGGTCAGATCCGGTGTCGAAGGCACCAGTTGTAAGGTTTTCTTACGCACCGTCTGCCATACCTCCGACAACGTCGCCTCGCCATTCAAAACAGAATATATATCCTTTTCTACTGCATTTTTATCCAGTCCGAGGCCCGACGTCGTATTGCCCTGCGGATCCAGATCAATGACGAGAACCTTCTTTTTGAAAAAGCCGGTAAAAGCAAGCGCAGCCGCCAGATTTACCACGGTTGTCGTCTTTCCGACACCGCCCTTTTGATTATAGATGCTAATGATCCTGCTCATCGTATCCTCATTTCATATCGTGTTGCCGCTTCAAGGTCATGATCGCATAATCGATGGCCAGATTCTTGGCGCGATTGCGAATGGCGTTACGTGATCCGTGCAAATGGTGTTCATAGACCATGCGCTCGCCATCATACATCACACCGATAAATACATGACCGACATCCTCACCCGTCGGTCCCGCATAGCCCGTGGTGGCCAGACACAGTTCCGATCCCGTACGATTGTAGAGGCCCTTCAACATGCTGCGACAAACCGCTTCACTGACCGCCGTATGCTTACAAATACGATCCTTCGAAACGGTTAACACCTTATGCTTCGCACGATCGCTATAAACGACAAAGCTCTGCTCCAATACCGCGGATGCACCAGCGGCATCGATAATTGTTGAAGCTACCAGTCCTCCGGTAATGCTCTCTGCCGTAGAGACCTTTTCGTTGTGATCGGCTAACAGGCGCACCAGCACCTCCGAGCGTGATTCATGTCCCATGGCGACAATATAAGGATGCAGCTTCGCATCCACAACCTGCATCGCATCCAAAATCATGCCATCCGCCGTCCGCTCATACGCTGCCTTTGCAGTGATACGTATCATGGCGCCGTCGTCTTTCACATAAGGTGCAATTGTCGGATTCGTCCCGTTAGCAATTTCTTCCTTTAATATATCATTTACCTGATATTCGCCAAGTACGCCAATGCGCACTTCCAAGGACTTAGTGATGCCTTCTGTTTTTTCCAATAGGATCGGCATCAACGCATTCTCAACCATCGGAATCATTTCCTTTGGCGGCCCCGGAAGAATGACGATATGTCCCTCTTTGCCATCAATGGAAAACGGCACCCACGCGCCGGATGCTGTGCCGACGTGGTTTTCTAATACTTTAGCACCCTTTGGGAACGTATAGACGATTTCATTATCGTGACGCGCTTTTTCTGTATCAAACCAACCATCAATCGTTTCCTTATTATAGGCGCTGACTTCCGTCCCTTGTCCTAAAAAATCGATGACGACGCGCTTTGTAATATCGTCATTGGTTGAACCCAACCCACCTGTCAAAATGACAAGATCCGCCCGAGAAGTGGCCAGCGCTAATTCTGCCTTCAAGCGAGCGTCATTATCGCCGACAACCGAAGTATGAAAGACATCAAAGCCCAAGGTAGCGCAAAGACGTGATAAATATTGCACATTTGTGTTGAGAATATCGCCCAGCAATATTTCCGTGCCGACAGAGATACATTCAACGATCATAATTCCTCTTCCTTTTGTTTCACATGAAACATTACCCGCCAATACCTTAATTATAGCAAAGGAGATGCAAAAATAAATTTTTACGTGACGAATGGAATGAAATGAGACAAAATGTTTCATATGAAACACCTAAAGGATCCATATCTTGAATTGTTTCATGTGAAACATATAAAGGCTTGCAAAACATAAATTGTTTCATATGAAACAAAAAAGAAGCCGGCGGTTCCGGCTTCTTTAACGCATAACGTATTCTTAAAGCGGTCGTTTCTTGGCTTTTCCGCCGCTACGAGGATAGCGTGCCGGCGTTTCAGCAACCTTTACAATGCAGATATTGACACGTTCCCATTGCTCTTCCGTCCATCGGAAAGAATCAATGGTTTCAACGAATCCTCCCAGTTGAGTCAAAGCGTTTTGTGCGGTTTTCAATTCTTCCTCGGCTTGTGGTCCTTTCATTGCTAATAATTTCCCACCAATGCGTAGTGCCGGTAAAGTATACTCAAGTAGCGTCGGCAGGGGAGCCACGGCGCGCGCAACGACAAAATCAAATTGCCCACGTGCGAGAGGATCCCGATTCGGCTTCAGAAAATCCTCAGCGCGTTCGTGAAGCAGCGTCATGTCGGTCAACGATAAATCGTCCACCACGGTCTCTAAAAAAGTAATGCGTTTTTGAAGGCTGTCGACCAGCGTCATGGCTAAATTCGGCTGCATAATCTTTAAGGGAATGGAGGGAAAGCCTGCACCCGTGCCGATATCACAGATCTTTCCATTTAAGCCTTCCGGAAAGAGCCGTAAGAGACTCAGTGAATCCAGAAAATGGCGATTATCGATGCCAGCAGCATCCGTGACAGCAGTCAAATCCATCTTCTGATTCCATTCCAATAATAAGGCGCGATAGCGTTCAAACTTCTCGAGTTGAACGGGAGTTAAGGTAATGCCACAGGCCGCTGCGCGCTCTTTAAGCGTCTTTTGCGCTTCAGACATGGTCTTTCTCCTCGCCTTGGTGCCCTTTTTCTGCATGACGTCTTCTTTCAATCTCCAAGTGGATCAACAATACATTCATGTCGGCAGGGGAGACGCCGCTGATGCGGGAGGCTTGTCCGACGGATTCCGGTTGCACGGCATTGAGCTTTTCGATGGCTTCTTTCTTAAGCCCGTCAATTGTCGTGTAGTCCATGGGCGGGAGAGTGCGACTTTCTAGCTTTTTAAATTGCTGAATTTGCGCATTTTGCTTTTTAATATAGCCTTCGTACTTGATTTCCGTCTCCACTTCCATGCGAATTTCTTTGCGAAGCGCGGGACGATCGGGATCTAAGACAGCCAGCGCATCATAGCTGCACTCGGGGCGACGTAAGAGTTCGGCCAGGTTGCTGCCTGTTTTTAAGGGCGCCGAATCCCACATGGCTAAGGTGGTATTGACGGCTTTTGTCGGCGTCACCGAGACAGTTTTTAATCGCTCCACTTCCTTTTCAATGCACGCCCATTTTTCCTGCATACGATCATAGCGTGCCTTGGAGGCAAGACCGATGGCATAGCCGACGGGGGTGAGCCGTTGATCGGCGTTATTCTGGCGCAGACTTAAGCGATATTCACAGCGCGATGTCATCATCCGGTAGGGTTCATTGGTTCCCTTGGTCACGAGGTCATCAATCAAAACGCCGATATAGGCCTGGCTGCGGTCCAGCACCACCGGCTCTTGATTCGAAAGCAAACGTGCGGCATTAATGCCCGCCATCAGGCCCTGCGCGGCGGCTTCTTCATATCCCGAGGAGCCGTTCACCTGTCCGGCAAAAAACAAGCCTTCACAAGAACGAGCTTCCAACGAATTTTTTAGAGCACGCGCATCAATGCAGTCGTACTCAATGCCATAGGCGGTGCGCATGATTTCCACGTTCTCAAGGCCCTGAATCGTGCGATAGAATTCCAACTGGACTTCTTCCGGCAAGGTGGTACTGGCGCCTTGCACATAAACTTCTTCTGTGGTGGCGCCTTCGGGCTCCAGAAAAATCTGATGCTGCGGATGATCGGCAAAGCGCACCATTTTATCCTCCAGGGAAGGGCAGTAACGCGGTCCCACCCCGTGGCGCTCACCCGAGTACATCGGACTGCGCAAGAGGTTCTCGTCGATAATGCGCTTGGTCTCGGCTGTCGTGTACGTCAAATAGCATGGCATCTGTTTTGACGCATCATAGCTTTTATCGGCATTTAGGAAGGAAAAGGGGACAATCTCCGGATCGCCTTCCTGCAAAATCAAATGGGAGTAATCAATCGAGCGGCGATTCACACGGGCCGGTGTCCCGGTCTTAAAGCGTTTCAAAGGAATTCCCGCTTCTTCTAGCGATCGGCTGAAGTACAGAGAGGGGCGCAAGCCATGAGGGCCGGACGAGTAACTGACTTCGCCCATGAGAATCGTGCCGTTTAAGAACGTGCCGGTACAAATGATGACGGCACGCGCCTCATAAAAGGCGCCTTGCAGCGTCAACACACCGCGCACCTTATGTTCTTCCATGATCAGTTCCGTGACTTCACCCTCAATTAGGCGCAAATGGTCCTGTGTTTCCAGTCGTTTCTTCATCGTCTCGTGGTAACGGCGTTTATCCGCCTGCGCACGCAGGGAATGGATGGCGGGTCCTTTCGAAAGATTGAGCATACGGGACTGCAAAAAGGTCTCGTCAATCACGGTGGCCATTTCGCCGCCCAATGCATCAATCTCGCGCACCAGGTGGCCTTTGCCCGTGCCGCCCACGTTGGGATTGCAGGGCATATCGCCGACAGAATCCAGACTCATGGTCAGAATAACCGTTTCCATGCCGAGACGCGCACTAGCCAACGCCGCCTCACAGCCGGCATGACCGGCACCGATGACAACAACGTCTACGCTTGTTCTTTTGTATTGTCTTTTTTCCATGCTTTTCCTTATCTATACGAAAGCGATCCGAAACCTATGGCTATTTACCGACGCAAAAGTCTTGAAAAATTTTATCCAATACATTTTCTTCGACCTTTTCACCGGTAAGCTCCGCCAATTCGCCATAGGCACCGCGCAAATCCACTTCCAAGGCATCCAGCATCACGCCTTGCTCGAATGCTTGTAAAGCGTCTTGCAATGCGTGCTGTGCTTTTTTCAAGCGATCAATATGGCGTACATTGGAGAGCAATGCCGTGTGATCCGGCATGGCGCCATGAAAAATGCAATTTAACATAGCGTCCTTCAATGCCTCCAGTCCGGTTTGCTCCTTGGCCGAAATCGAAATCCATGGGATGGTCGGCTTCTTATTTTCCCAACGTTGACGCGCTTCACGCATGCTTTCCGAAACGGGAAGATCTTCTTTGTTTAACAGGATGATGGCCGGCTTTTCGCCCATTTCTTCCAGTAAATTTTCATCTTCATCAGTAAAGTCTCGCGCACCATCCAACAAGGCCAATACCAGATCTGCTTCTGCCAGCTGCTGACGACTGATATGGACGCCGATGGATTCTACGACATCTTCCGTATCGCGAATCCCTGCCGTATCGATGAGACGCAAGGGGATGCCGCCCAGTTGATAGCTTTCCTCAATGGCATCACGCGTTGTTCCCGGAATGTCGGTAACAATAGCGCGTTCTCGTCGTAACAGGGCATTGAGCAGCGATGATTTACCTACATTGGGACGGCCGATAATGACGGTGGCTACGCCTTCCCGAATTAAGCGGCCGCTATGAGCATCCTTGAGCAACGCATCCACATGCTTGAGAATGGCTTTGTTCTCTTCGATCATGGGTGCCACAGGCAGATCCTCTTCGGCATCTTCCATAAAATTGATGGCATATTCCACATGACTTAACAGATGCAGCATGGCGGTCTTTAAGTCGTTGATTTGAGCGGATAGGGCGCCGGAAAGCTGCTGAACGGCTTGTTTTTGGGCAGCTTCCGTCTTCGCATCAATCAGATCCATCACGGCTTCGGCTTGCGGCAGATCGATACGGCCATTCAAAAAAGCGCGACGTGTAAATTCTCCTCGCTCGGCAAGTCGGGCGCCGGCCTCCAACGCTC
>ERZ1673750.1598-NODE-1598-length-10772-cov-4.836801_pt1 | contig 10772 bp, 8 predicted proteins | sample MGYA00580203_ERZ1673750 | MGnify/ENA primary metagenome ERZ1673750 (study PRJEB41218, sample SAMN15661763) | gut metagenome | host: Homo sapiens | place: Canada: London | collected 2015-08-20/2019-03-30 | study: EMG produced TPA metagenomics assembly of... | reverse complement strand
CACGGTGATCTTCTTATCTGTAATGAGATTGCCCCGGCTGTCCACCAGTCCATGGAACTCCAGCATGCGGTTGCGCATCAATCAGCCTCCACCGCGGCGTAGGCCGGGGGCAGCAGCGCCAGCGGGAGGAGATGGGGAACGGCTGGCCTGGCTGGCCCCTCAAGTTTACACGGGCCATTCCGCCATCAATTCCATTCCGCAGAGCACGGCCGCTGCCGCGCAGCGTCAATGTCCGGGGTCCTTGCCGCTGGCGCAGATCCGCCTCCGGGGCCTCGGCCAGCTCCTCCCGCTGCACTGGTTTAAAGAGATATTGAATGGGGTGGCCTGATAGCCCGCCTTCAAATATGCGTTGCTGCGGTGGTGATAAAAAAGACTCCCGCCCTCTCGTCCCAGGACCGCAGCTCCCAGGCAAACTCCATGCCGCTCTTGCCAGCCATACAGATGTCCAGACAGAACAGGTTGAACCACGCCCCCTTCCGCATCGTGGCTTCCAGATTCTCCGTGCTGGAAAAGGGCCTCCCCTCGTGCTCCACGTTCCGTCCCCGCAGGATATCCTCCTGTATGGCGCAGATTCCTCCCTGCATGGGTGCCGAAAGAGTCCGCAGCATACAGCAGGTCGATGCAGAGGAGAAATTGTGCCCGTCAAATGGGTCAAAAACAGCGTCAAATTTACCGCCACGCCAGACTACCCCAACGCCATTTACATCTGCAACACCAGCGGGCAGACCTACAGTCTGGTGACGATTCTGGAAGTGGACGAATAAAAGGGAAGCCCCCCGGAAATCCGGGGGGCTCCGCTTTGCTTGAGAAACTTTTGAAGCTATACTGCTTAGTCAGCCTGGCTGAGATTTACAGTATACTCCACAGAAGCGCCACTGCCAGCGTTCTCAACCGTGACAGTAATCACGATGGGAGTAGGCGTCAGATCGCTCACATTACCCAGCTTCGGAGTCAGCTGAGCAGCTGCCGCAGCTGCATTAGTACCCTTATCAATCCGCTCGGCAGATCCATCCGGGAAAGTAATCAGGATGGAGTTATCCTCCAGCAGATCTTCTGCCAGAACAAACAAGCCAGTGCCGCTTACATCGGTCCAATCAGATACGGTATTGTTGAGAACAATGTTCAGAGTGTCGCCGCTCCGAGTGATGGTCGCACCAGTGGGAGTACCAGGATTATAGGCATCCACAATGTCCGCGATATCTTCCTCAGTCATGTAGTTGGAAACACTCCTCACCATGATGGCCTCGGTCGCCTCGATCTCATAGGTGTCGTTGGCAGCCGCGCGGACCAGCTCACCGTTCACGGTGTAGTCGCCAGCGGTGGTGAAGGTCAGCTCCACAACCTCACCGTCGGCAATGTAGTCGCCGTCGGAAACGGTCTTGCCGTTGACCTCGACGGACACATCGGAGGTGATCGTGCTGTCAATATCCAGCTCGTAGGCGGTGACAAACTCACGGTCCTTGTTGGTGTTGCTCACAGTCACCTTGCCGGTGCTGGGAACGGTCAGCAGACCTCTGTTGCTGCCTCCAATGAAGCCATCGGGATTCTCATTGATGTCGAAGTAGTTGCCAGCGGGAATGTTGGTCAGATTGGCGGCATCACCCTTGTCGGGATAGCTGACAACCTCGCCGTCAATGCTGATGGCCACGACCTCGATCTGAGTGAAGTTCACGCGGTACATGTCGCCGTTCTCCAGGGTGACATAGCCCATGAACTTGTTCAGGCGATCCACGGGAGCGCCCAGCAGGTCCTCGATGGCGGCCTTGATCTCGCTGTCGCTCATGGACTTCTCATAGTAGCGCAGCTCGATCCCCTTCGTAGTCGGATTCCAGGAAGCGGGCAGGAACTCACCCTCGGGAACCGTGGGATTGCTCACATCAGAGCCAGCCTTGGCTTTGTCGTTGATCACGATGCTGGTGGCCACGCCGTTATCCAGGATCGCGCTCACCTCGACCACGCCGGTGCCGAAGGTGCCCTGGGCATTCATGTCGCGCAGAGCCTTCTCCAGGCCGTTGTAGCCGGTGTAGGAGTCATCCACATCATCAAACTCGTTGCCCTTCTTGTCGGCCAGGGACAGAACCACCTTCACCTCGGGAGACACGGAGAAGCCCTTGGTGGCGTTCCGGTCGGTGTACAGGGTGCCGTTCTTGAAGGTCAGCTTCTCAACAGTGTTGGTGTCGGACAGCAGGACGGTGTCGAAGTCCTCCACGGCGTCCTCCACGTCCTCGACCTCATCGACGAACTTGTCAGCAGCCTTGGAGAAGTCGATGGCCTCGACCTTACGGACATTGCCGTCAGCGTCATACTTGACCTCGAACCACTCGCCCTGAGCCATCTCACCCTGGTTCTTGGAGGCGTTGCCGATCCACTCCAGGGAGTCGCCGACCTCGGAGATCTCCACGAGCTCGCCGTTGACGACCACCTCGCGGGTCCAGGTCCACTCGGTCTCATCGTCGTAAGCCTCGCGGTTCACGTTGCTGCTGGTGACATAGACGTAGTTGGAGGAGGTGCCCTCGTTCTCGCCGATGGTGACAGCGGCGATCACATAGCCGTCATCATTGTAAAGGGTGTAGATCTCGGCGGCAGGAGCGATGTAGTTGCCATCCTTCTTGAGGTCCTCCATCACCAGGTTGACGTTCTTCACGCCGGTGGTGACGGACTCCACGTCGTCCACGATCTGGCGCTGATCGCCGCCAGTGGTATCCTCGACCTCAACGTTCTTCAGTTCCACGTTCAGGTAGACGGAGTCGTCGTTGCCGTAGACGTAGCTGCTGTTGTTGGCGGCCTTCAGGGACACGTGCTTCTTATCGATGGTAGCGCCATTGCTGCCCACATTCTGGGCATACTGGGCCACATCGGTGTCATCGTCGATGACGTTCTTGGAGGTGGACACGGCCACTTCCTTCAGGGTGTACACGTTGTCGTTGTTGACCGTGTAGGTGCACCAGGTGTTCAGCTGAGACAGGTTCTTGCCAGTGGTGTCGATGTCGCTCTTGGTCATGTTCACGGTGACGGTATCCATGTTGCCGTCCATGAAGATGACGTTGGCGTCAGCGTTCCGCACAGACAGGTTGCTGTTCTTGCCGTCGATGCCGGTCAGGAACACGTACTGGTCGGGATCCTCGTTCTGCTCAATGCCGATCATGTAGCCGTAGGCGTCCAGGATCACATTGTAGGTGACGTCCTTCATATTGGCGTCGTCATACTGATCCAGCACTTCCTCGTCATACATGACGGTGTCGGCGTAGTCATACTGGGTACCGCCGGCGGTAACATACTTCTCCAGGCGGAAGTTGGAGATGCTGGTGTCGGACAGGACCTCGGGAGCGTCCATGGTCTGGATCACGCCCTGGGCGATGGTCACCAGGAACAGGTCGTTCTCAGCCACTTCCTCGACGGCGAAGTCCTCGCCGTCCACAGAGATGGTCTGCTTCTGGGGCTTATCCTCGTCAGCGGACTTCATGTAGACGGGCTTGCGGCTGGTGCCGTTGTTGTCCACATAGTAGACATCCAGGTCCACGTCGTCGTTCTTCTCGTCGTAGTCCTCGGCGGCCTTGGCCAGATAGGTGTTGATGATGGCCACGGTGATCTCGTCGTCCTGGGTGTCCAGGAACACCTGGGTCAGCACGCCGTTGCCGGTCCGGCCGATAGTCTCGTCGTTCTTCTTCACCATGTCGGCCTTGCCGAAGGCGGCATCACCCAGATTCTCATCCTCGCCGTCCACATAGACGAACAGGGTGTTGTCATCAATGGCGGTCTTGCCCAGCAGGTTGTACAGGTCCTCGCCGGTGACCTTGGTGGTGTACTCGGCCACCATCTTGTCGAAGTCCACATAGGTGCCGATCTCGGCCTTCTTCCAGGTCCAGGTGTGGGCCGGACGGCCGAAGTCGTCGGCGGTGTCCTTCAGAGCCAGGTCGGGCTGATACTTCTCAGCGAACTCAACCGTCCAGCCGTTCTTCACGTTGTCGGTGGCGTCGTTGATAGAAGTGGCAGCGTCGTGGATGTTGCTGGTCACGTAGGTGGGCTTGGAAGCGCCGATAGCAACAGTGGCGCCGTTGACGGTGACGTCGGTTCCCTTGTTTTCATACTCCACCAGGGTGGCTTTCAGAGCGTTGACGGCATACAGGCAGGCCTCCTCACGGGTGGCGGCACGGGTGCCAACAAAGTTCTCATTGCCCTTAGTCAGACCGGCCTCGATGGCGCGGGAGGCCACATTGACGGTCCAGTTGGTGCCGGTGAAGCCCTCGATGGCGCTGTCATAACCCAGAGCGGTCAGCAGCATTTTCAGGAAGGCAAAGCCGGTCAGCTGCGCAGAGGGCCGGAAGGTGCCATCGGCGTAGCCATCGATCAGGCCGGACTCCACGCAGTAGGCGATGTAGCCGGCAAAGGTGGAACCCACGGGCACGTCCTTAAAGGGCGCGGCCTGGGTGCCCAGGGCCTCAGCCGTGGTCTTGCCAAGCATCATGCAGGCGATGATCTTGGCGGCAGCGCCACGGGTCAGGGTTCCCTGGGGCTGGAAAGCACCGCCGGCATAGCCGTCGATGATTCCCATTTCGGACATCACGTTGACAGCTTCCGCATAGGCTTCGCCGCTGAGGTCTTCGCTGTCTGTGAAGTCCTTGGCACCGGCGCTGACAGTGACCAGAGACATGGTCATCACCAGAGCAAGCACCAGAGAAAGGAACTTCTTCATTGGGATTTCTCCTCCTTTTGAAATTTGCGGTGGTCCGCCGCGGCCTCCGGGCCCATTCGATGCCTCCGCCGGCGCTAGCCCTGCCGGCGCATTCGCCGAAGAGTCGCATCCGCCCCGGCGTCCCCGCTGAGGCAACTCTATCCAAACCTCTCTAAAAAGTCCACAGTTTCAGCCCGTTTTTAATCCAAACGAAAACTTATGGACGCAATACGTTTTGAATTTGTTATATTTTGTAACCTTGGTGCAGAGAATAAAAGAGGCGGCGAAGCCCTTCGCCGCCCCTCATTGAATCTGCTTCTGCCCAGGCTGCTTCGCCAGATAATACCGCTTTTCAAACTGCAGCAGCCGGCCGTCCCTCACCATCCGCCGCAGGATACCCGCCGTCTTGCGCTTTCCGACGTGCAGGAGCTCCGCCACATCCTGGCAGTAGGCAAATCCCGCCTCCTGCAGATAGGCTGAGATCACCTCCCACTGCTTTTCCTCCGGCACCACTGTTCCGGGGAGATAGTATTTCTTGCCCACCTGCTCCAGCTCCCGCCGGCCAACCAGCCGGCGAAGGCGGAGATATGCCGCAGTGTCCGACAGATTCAGCAGCGCCATCACATCCCGCCGGGTGATGCTGCCATGGGCCCGGGTCCACTCCAGCAGGGTCTGGTCGTCCTCCCGCTGTCCGCCTGCCGCCCGGATGTCCCGGAGCGTGATATTTTCCAGACCTCCCCGGATCAGCGCCGTCTGCACCACCTTGGACAGCCGGGCCAAATCCATAGGCCGCCGGGACTGGGGGGAGAGCAGCACATGGGGATCCTCCCCAGGGGAGCGGACCTTCTGCACTTTTTCCAGCAGCCGCCGCACGGCATTGGTCAGCAGCATGTCCCGCTCCGGCAGATGCAGCAGCCCCCGCTCTAAATCCACCTGGTCCCAGGTGAGATTCACCAGCTCCTTGCCCTGCACGCCCATTTGCCAGCTCATCCACAGAGCAATGCCCGCGGCGGAGCTGTCCTCCTTTTGAAGGACCTGCCACAGACGGAATTCATCGAATTGCTGCCCTGCCTGTGTTGAACGCTTTTTGTGCGGGGTGTCCCCGGCAAAGCAGGCTTGGAAGGTGGAGACCGACAGACCGCTGACCCGGACGGCATAGGGCCAGTCGTGCTGCTCCAGCTGGCGGAAAAAGTAGTCCCGCCGCAGATCTTTCAATTGGAGCTGAGGCAGGCCTCCCGCAGTCAGGGCATTTCTGGCAATGCGGGAGACGGACTCCGGCCGCAGAGGTTCCCGGAACTTATCGGAGATCACCACATAAGGGGACACCGCGCCGCCATTTTCGAAGCGGGCAGCGAGGCATCCGGCAGTCTCTTCCTCCAGCGGGACCGTCCGGTCCTCCAGAAACAGACTCCTCTCCTGGAAATCCACTTGGGCCCATTTCAGGGCGACGATCTCCTCCCGGCTGAGCCCCTGAAGCCAGGCCAGGCGGAGGATGAGCCCCGGCAGGTCCTCCGGATGCTGGTGCAGGAGCTGGCGCATATTCTGTTCATCCGGCTGGCGGAACTCGTTTCGCATAATGCCTCTCTTGGCGGGCGGCGGCAAAAGGTTATCCTTATGTAACAAATCAGAAGAATGATTTGGATTTCCGGATAACGCAAACGCTGCCCTCTCCCAGCCAATGGCTGGAAAAGGGCAGCTACCTTTTATCATCCTTCACCGCTTCCGCAAAAACTAAGTATATTACACTTAGAATTATAAGCATAACATTTCGTTTAAGTCAAGCATTATTATGCGTAAACTGATGATATTATATTGAGGAGTATATCATCATGCAGGGAAAGAAGCCGCTGAACATCGCAATCGGAAGACGGATCCAGCAGTCCCGGGAGCAAGCTGGGCTGACGCAGGAGGAACTGGCAGAGCGGATTGACCGTTCCACGCAGTTCATCTCCACAATCGAGCGGGGGTTGGCCGGCCCCTCTCTGGAAACTGTGATTCATCTTTGTGAAGTTCTTGGAACCTCCACAGAGTGGATCCTGCGGGGCAGGGCCCTCCTTCCGGACTCCAATCTGCTGGCAGCCTCCGTTATGGAAAAGCTCTCCGGGCTCTCCCCTGCCCAGCTGCTTCTGGTTGACCGAATGACCAGCGATCTAATCAAATTGCTGCAAATGAAGGAGAGCGGTGACGAATGAGCTCCTCTCCCTCCAATATGGAGGAATTGATAGACGCATCGCCTTCCCCGCAGCACCGCTGCATGAAGTTCACAGGCCGGCTGCAAAGTCTATGGCCGTTGGCCTGTCAAGATAAGACCGGGAGCCATTCTCCGGTGTTATGCCCCCCGGAGATCATCAGTCCGGAAGTATATCCCATCGGCCAGCCGCTCTTTACAAACGCTTCCTTACACAGAATGCTGAAACATAGAATTCCTTAGAACAAGAAACGCTCAGATGGGTGCATAGAAGCAGCTCCTCCAGCTTACAGCGTGATCCGTACAGCAAAAGCCAGCACCGGACAGGAAATATCTTGCCCGGTGCTGGCTTTTGTGCTTCTTTACTATCTCTGCTTGAGGTGGGTCTGTCAGAACCATGTTGTCTGTCCGCAGCAGCTCTGCCCGGCTTTTTCAGGGCCTTTCGCCCGGGTCTTCACCAGAGTGCTCTTATCGGATGCCCGTTCCCATTTCTGGTACATATCTGATGGTATGCCATCTCTCACATCAGCCATCTGCTCATGTCCGCCATTATTCACGCTCCGCCTTGCTATGCGGCTGAAGAGCCGTGGGATGCTTTGCCTCAGAATACGCCCTGCTCCATCATGGCCTCAGCCACCCGCTTGAAGCCGGCGATGTTGGCGCCTGCCACCAGGGTGCGCCGGAGTGTAAACCGGCGCCTTTTGATCTTGTGCCCACTCTGGCTGGAGTCTGCAAAAGTATTCCTGCTCTGATGGCGGCAATGCAGCCCCCCCTTTCAGGACGGCAGTTCTTTTCTGCCCAGAAATAATGAAACAGGCCGTCGGCTGCAGCCGGCGGCCTGTTTTCAGTTTCTCCGGTTATTGATACAGCTTCGGGATCCGAAAGCTCTGCTCGCCATTTGCCTCATCCGTCACGGTTCCGGCCGGGAAGTAAATCACCGGATTTCCCTCCTCGTCCACCTCGAACTTCGTGGTCCCGCCGATGGTCACATAGTCGCTCAACGGCGTGTTGTCCTCAATCGGGAAGTAGCGGACCTCCGGGTCCTTGTCCATGCGGTTGGCCATCTGCATCGTGATCGTCTCCGTCAGGTAATTCACATAGTCCTCTCCCAGGAGCTCCTCCAGCGTGACGTCCTCCTGCTGGGCAGACGGTTCTTCCGTCTCCGGCGCAGCCGCCGATTCCTGCGGCGGAGTCTCCGGATCCGTCCCCTCACTCTCCGCGGCAGACGCGCCGCAGGCAGTGAGAAGCAGCATACAGAGCAGCAGTGTGAGGAGCGTGGAAATCTGCATCCGATTCTTTTTCATGATGAATTCCTCCATTCCATATTCATCCGCAGCACCCGTCCGGGCGCCTGTTCCCTTTTGATACCGATACCATAAGCCCTGTTTCCGGCAAAGCAGCCGCAAAAAGGCATCATTGTTGCATCATTTCCCTTCTGCGGCACGGGAGGCCGGTTCCTTCCCGGAGAGGTCCCACACAAATCCCATCAGCTCCACACTGACGCGCCCGCTGCGGCCCTCCACCTTCCATCTGGGGCCGGGCCGTACTGTCAGATCTCCAGCCTGAGACCTCTGCGGAAGGCCTGTCCAAGCGCTTCCGCCGTGCCCAGGGAACCCCTTGCCGAGCGGAGTGTGGAGTCGATCCACACCGGCAGCCCCGTGCCCTTGTCCACCATCATCCAATGGTCATCCCGGTGCTCCGGGCCGCCCCGCAAATACAGCATACCGGCGGCCAGACTGCCGTCGGCCTGGATATACACCACGCCGCCTCCGCCTAGGCCTTGCTATGCTCCTCCGTCTGTTCCAGCAGTTGGGTGGCGGAATAGACGTCCAGCTCCGGATACCGGATGGTCCTGCCCAGCAGCTCCAGCTTTTCCGGCAGCGACGCCTCCCCCGCCGCCAGCCGCCTTTTGTCCCCTGCGGAAGAGCAGGTCAGTAATTTATTCCCACAATGGCCAGTCTGCCATCGACAACACTGAACACCACATTGGGCCTGCCGCTGGCGGACAGGGCAAATCCTGCCTTGCTGGGGGCCAGCCCCCCGGGGTCCGCCCCGGCGATCTCAGAGACCAGCTCTTCTGAGAAGATCCGGTCCGCTTCCAGTGCGATCAGGTCCTCCCGGGACTCCACAGATTCCCCTCCATCGGAAAAGCCGATGTACAGCGGATACGACGCCAGGTCCGCCAGCGCCTCCAGATTCTTTTCCGCCACTGCGGCCTGGATCTGCTCTGCAAATGCTGTAACAGCCTCCGTATCTATGGAAAAATTATCTGTATACTGGGGCGCTTCCGTATCCGCACCGTCCTCCTCAGGGGTCCGGCCCCCATCTTCTCCAGCGGTCTCCTCCGCGGGCTGCTCCGCCTGCGGAGAGCTGCCCCCCTCCGGCGAGGTACTGCCGCTCTGGCCGCAGCCTGCGAGGGACAGGCACAGGAGCCCTGTTAATGCCAAGAAAATGAGCTTCTTCTGCATCGTTTATGATCCTTTCCTCAAGATGTTTGCCGGCGTCATCCTCTGTGGGACTCCGGCTGTCTTATAAGACGCCCCAAAGGGCAAAAAAGTTTTGGCGGCCGCTTTTCCTCTTCCACCTCCGGAGGATCACGCCTCCGGAATGTCGCCGGCGCGACCGCTGGCCACGAAGAGTCCCGATGCGCCATCGGAGGCCGTCAAAAGGCCGTGGGAGAGGCAAATGCCTCTCCCACGGCCTTTGGGGAATCAAATTCTGCCAGAGTACGCGCTTACTTGGTCACCTCGCCGCCGGGGGCAGAGTGAGCCGTAGACCAGGCGTGCTCCAGAGCCGCCCAGTCGCGCTGTTCCAGCTTCTCCGTCCACTTCTCGACCTTGTCACCGCTGACGGTCACCCAGGTGTAGTCGTGGCTGTTGGTCGCCTCCTGCATGTCGGCATAGAACCAGTCCTCCGGATTGTTGTCGGGCCAGGTGATCATCTCGTCCTCGTCCAGCAGCCGATCCTCATCCGGGCTGCGGCCCAGGGCGCGGTTCACGATCACGCAGGCCTGTGCCCGGGTGATGTTGGTGTTGGGGCGGAAGGTCCCGTCATTAAAGCCCTCGATCAGGCCCACGCGGGCTGCCGCCTCTACGTACTCGGTGTACCAGGCGTTAATATCCACATCGGTGAAGTATCCCTGGTAGTCCTCCCGGGTGGTCTCGAAAAAGCCCACCGCGATCTTGGCAAATTGGGCGCGGGTGATCTTGGCATAGGGCCGGAAGGTCCCGTCCGAGAACCCGTCGATGATGCCCATGTTGGTCAGGGTGGAGATGGCGTTGTTGCACCACAGGTCGGAGCTGCAGTCCGTGTAGTCGTTGACCTGGCTCCAGTACTCCTCCCGGGTGTCGTCCGTCAGCAGGCGGAAGAAGATGGTGGCCACTTCGCCCCGGGTGATGGTGCCGTAGGGCTGCAGCGTGCCGTCGGAGTAGCCGATGATATAGGAGTAATGGTCCTCCGTGTTCAGGGTGGGCCGGCTGCCGCCTCCACCGCCGCCTCCGGTGCTGCCGCCGCCCCCGCTGCTCTCCTTCTCGTACACCAGCACGAAGGGAGAGAAGCTGCCGGCAGTGAAGACCAGATGGTCGCCGTCGCGGGTAGCTTGGATCTTTTCCACAGTATGCGCGGTACCAGCCAAGTCGCCTGTGTCGCTGGCGCTCTCACGGTCCATGCCGGTATAGTGTACCAGGTAGAACGCGCCGTCCTCGTCGGCGTCGGCGGGCATGGGCCAGTAGATGGTCAGCGCCTGCTGGTTGCCCAGGGTTACCACGGTGTTGCCGTTCTGGGTGTCCACCAGGTCCAGATAGGCCATCTCGTACTGGGGGGCGGATAGCGTGTTGTCCGTGGCCGCGACTTTTGCAAGGGCGTCAGCGCCCATGGCGGCGTCGAACGCGTCGCTGTTGGAGACGCTGTCCA
>ERZ1673750.1597-NODE-1597-length-10780-cov-5.282984_pt1 | contig 10780 bp, 6 predicted proteins | sample MGYA00580203_ERZ1673750 | MGnify/ENA primary metagenome ERZ1673750 (study PRJEB41218, sample SAMN15661763) | gut metagenome | host: Homo sapiens | place: Canada: London | collected 2015-08-20/2019-03-30 | study: EMG produced TPA metagenomics assembly of... | reverse complement strand
GTGCATACTTACTTCACGATGTTTATCCATATAAAAAACACCCTGGCAAAGGCAGAAATATCTTCCGCCCTGCTTCGGGTGTTTTTGATTTATCTTATTACTTTACTACGATATTGATGATCTTCTTCGGTACGTAAATCTCTTTGATGATATTTCCGGAAATCTTATCTGCAACTGCCTTCTTTCCTTCGGCAATCGCATCTTCTTTGGAGATTTCTGCCGGAATACTGATAACAGCCTTGGTCTTGCCGTTGATCTGAACCGGAACCTCGATCTCATCATCCTTCATAAGCTCCTCATCGTGAGCCGGCCACTGTGCATGGAAAACGGAATCCTCATGACCAAGCTTCTCCCAGATCTCCTCTGCAATATGAGGAACAAATGGCGCAAGAAGAATGGTAACTGTCTCGATGGTTTCTTTGTCAACAGCGCCGTCGTTCTGCTTTGCGATAGCGATCAGCTTGTTTGTGTATTCCATAAATCCGGACACTACGGTATTCAGGCTGAAGGCCTCAAGTCTGCTGGTGATATCGTATACCATCTTATGACGGGTCTTCTCCATCTCTTTGGTAGCCGGGATATCTTTCTCAATGCTGTCAAGAGCCAGATTCCAGAAACGTTTCAGGAATCTGGATACACCATCGATTCCTCTGTCATCCCATTCTGCATCCAGTTCCGGCGGTCCTACGAACAGCTCATACATACGTAAGGAATCACATCCGTAATCATTTACAAGATCATCCGGTGAAATAACATTTCCTTTGGATTTACTCATCTTGATTCCGTTTTTACCTGTGATCATACCCTGATTGAACAGCTTGACAAACGGCTCATCGAAATCAATAGCTCCGATATCATACAGGAACTTGGTGTAGAATCTGGAGTACAGAAGATGAAGAACAGCATGCTCTACACCACCGATATACATATCTACCGGCAGATATTTATCAGCTTTCTCTTTGGAAACCAGTTCTTTATTATTCTTATTATCTACATAACGGAGGAAATACCAGGAAGATCCTGCCCACTGAGGCATGGTGTTTGTCTCACGTTTTGCGGGAGCACCACAGCATGGGCATGTGGTATTTACCCACTCGTCAATAGCTGCAAGCGGTGACTCTCCGGTTCCTGTCGGCTGGTAGCTTTCTACCTCCGGAAGTCTTAACGGAAGCTGATCCTCCGGTACCGGTACCGCACCGCATTTCGGGCAGTGTACGATCGGGATCGGCTCACCCCAGTAACGCTGACGGGAAAATACCCAGTCTCTCAGTTTGTAGTTGACAGTCTTACGTCCGATACCCAGCTTCTCGATGATATGCGGTGCTTCCTTCTTCAGTACGGAAGATTCCATTCCGTTCCACTCACCGGAGTTGATCATGGTTCCGGAAGCCTCTGTGTAAGCTTCTGTCATATTCTGAATTTCTTTACCATCTTTTGCGATAACCTGGATGATCGGAATATCGAATTTCTTTGCGAACTCAAAGTCACGGTCATCATGAGCAGGTACACACATGATAGCACCTGTACCATAATCAGCAAGTACATAGTCAGAAAGCCAGATTGGAAGCTTCTCGCCGTTCAGCGGATTGATCGCATAAGTACCTGTGAACACACCGGTCTTCTCTTTATCCTGAAGACGGTCTACATTGGATTTCATGGAAGCATCAAAGATATATTTCTCTACAGCCTCTCTTGTCTCGTCTGTTGCAAGCGATTTTGCAAGAGCATGCTCCGGTGCAAGTACCATGAATGTTGCTCCATGAAGAGTATCCGGTCTTGTTGTATAGACCGTGATCTTCTCTTCTCTTCCCTCAACCGGGAAATCGACCTCTGCGCCGTAGGATTTGCCGATCCAGTCTGTCTGCATCTTTTTAACCTTCTCCGGCCAATCCAGTTTATCCAGATCACTTAAAAGTCTGTCTGCATATTTTGTGATGCGGAGCATCCACTGACGGAGGTTCTTTTTGGTAACCGGAGTGCCACAACGCTCGCAGCATCCGTTTACAACCTCTTCATTTGCAAGACCTGTCTTACAGGAAGGGCACCAGTTGATCGGGAACTCCTTCTCATATGCAAGCCCCTCTTTGAACATTTTTACAAAGATCCACTGTGTCCATTTATAGAACTCCGGATCTGTTGTGTTAACCTCCATATCCCAGTCATAGATCGCTGCGATATCGTTGATCTGACGTTTGATATTTTTGATGTTTGCTGCTGTAGATACTGCCGGATGAACACCCATCTTGATGGCATAGTTCTCAGCCGGGAGACCAAAAGCGTCCCATCCCATCGGATGGATCAGGTAATAACCCTGGAGCATTTTATAGCGGCTCCATACATCAGAGATCACATAGCCTCTCCAGTGTCCTACATGAAGACCGTTTCCGGACGGATACGGGAACATATCCAGACAGTAGTATTTCGGTTTCTTGCCATCATTGACATTTACCGGCTTTTTCTCCCAGTTTGTGCGCCATTTCGCTTCGATGGCTCTATGGTTATAAGGTGCAGCCATTTTTTTATTCCTCCTGACAAATTACTCAGTATTAATACTTTAATGCTTTCACACACTGCTATTAATTTTAACTACTTATGATGTATTTGTCAAACAAAAATCCAAAAACAGCCCTTTTCCATCAAAATATACATGAACCTGCAATCCTGGCCTGGTTTAGTTGACGCTTCTTTTTTCACATGATATAATTTCCTGCATGTATTTTCCTATATTATACATACCATACATATTTATCTTAGGAGGGAACACATAAATGAAATCTTTTTATTCCTGGTACCGGAAGCATATTACCGGTGCGATCTTTACAGGACTGATCCTGGGTATCCTCACAGGACTTTTCCTGGCCGGACGGTTTGAACCTGTCCTCACTGTGACCAGTCTGATCGGAAGTATCTACATGAACGCCCTGAACATGATGATCTTTCCCATGGTCTTCTGTTCCATTGTCATTGGAATCTGTTCCATCGGAAACGCACGTACTACCGGCAAGATCACTGCAGCATCCATGATCTATTTTCTCTGCACAACGGCACTTGCCAGCCTGTGCGGACTGATCATCCCGAGACTGATCCATCTCGGAAAGGGAGTCAAATTTGAGATGGCAACAGCCGATATCCAGGCTACAGAAATGAGCAGTATCCTTGACACCCTGAAAAACCTGATCCCTTCCAACCCAATCGCCGCATTTGCTGACGGAAACATGCTCCAGGTTCTGGTGTTTGCCCTGATCATCGGTTTCACACTGATCGCAGTCGGTGAAAAAGGAACTCCATTCCTGAATCTGATTGATTCCATCAATGAAGTATGCCTGAAGATCATCACAACCATCATGTACTTTACACCCATCGGTGTTTTCTGTACCATCGTACCGGTTGTGGAAGCCAACGGAACTGAAACGATCATTTCCCTTGCAACACAGCTTGTCATTCTGTATGTGGCATTCTTTGGCTTCGCTATTGTAGTGTACGGTCTCTCTGTAAAGCTGATCGGCAAACAGAGTCCGCTGAAATTCCTGAAAGCGATCCTGCCAGCAGCACTGAATGCCTTCGGAACCTGCTCAAGCTCCGCAACCATTCCATTAAGCAAGCAGTGTATGGAGGAAGAAATGGGCGTATCCAACCAGATCACCAGCATCGCCATTCCTCTTGGTGCTACCGTTAATATGGATGCTGTATCTATCCTGATGTCCTTTATGATCATGTTCTTTGCAAACGCCTGCGGGATCCATGTAAGTATTCCTCTTATGATCATTATCCTTCTTGCAAACGTACTGCTTTCCGTTGGTACTCCAGGTGTTCCCGGTGGTGCTATCGCATCTTTCGCAGCACTGGCAACTATGGCCGGACTTCCTGCCGGAGTTCTTGGTGTTTATATCAGTATCAATACCCTCTGTGATATGGGCGCCACCTGTGTCAATGTTATCGGTGACATGGCATGCTGCTCTGTACTGAAAAATGTTATCCAGATTGAGGAAGAAGCATAAACAAATCTTTCTGAAGTGTTATTTAAACAGAATGCGAATTACTTTACATAAAATATTTTATGTAAAGCAGCAATAGCAAAAGCCGTAAGATATATGTTTAAGAAACTTTCACATATACTTACGGCTTTTCTGTTTATCAACTGTTCACATCCTGTATTCTTTATACTGTTTAACGTAAATGATGTAACACAGAAATTTATATTTCATTTTGCTGACTTTATTTTTTCAGAACACGGTAATTTTCTTCTCTGTCGTAATCCTTATGGACCCCATCGTCCTCATATAAGGTATACTCCGCACCTTCATATCCGAGAAGCTGCATATTTTTTGTATCCAGAGCTGCCACACATTCCGCTGCTTCTGCAACCGGAATACATTTTCCCTTCCGGATAAACAACGGAATCTCATTCAGTGCCACCTCTACATAATGAACACCCTTTTCAAGGATCTCCTCTGCAATGGTTCCATCCGGAAGGAATTTCACAAACTTCATCTCCTCCGGAAGATATACATAACGGCCTCTTGCGTTCTGTTCATAAACCGGAGCGATCATGATCTCATTTCCAAGAAGCAGCTGGTCTTCCACATGTACAGCAATCTTATCCTCCGGATAAACAAAGCCCAACGGCCGGAAATACATATCATCGTTCAGAGCCGCCTTCATATATTCACTGTAAAGATATGGAATAAGACGATATCTTACACCGATCACATGACGGAAATCTTCCACATTTTCAAACTGGTAGCATTCCTGCTCTCTGGTACCGATCGCTGTATGATCACGCATCAGCGGTGTGAATACTCCAAGTGCCAGGAAACGAAGCAGCAGTTCTCTTGTTGTATCAGCGCCAAATCCACCCAGATCTGCTCCTGCATACAGGAAACCACACATATTCAGAGATGGCATCATCTTCAGGTTCAAAAGGATATGAGCCCACCAGGATTTATTATCGCCGGTCCAGATCCCACCATAACGATGCATACCAATATAGGATGATCTGGAGAACATCAGAAAACGTTTTTCCGGATCGATCCGTTCAAAAGCCTCCCCTGCTGCTCTGGTCATATTGTAGCCAAACAGGTTATGGACTTTGTCATGGCGGATCTTTCTGCCATCCACATTATGGTAAAATCTCCGATAATCTTCCGGATTGTTTGCAACATTGCGAAGTGCACTCTGCATCTTCCAGATATGGATCTTTCCTTCCGTATCTTTTGCAAATTCTCCTGCAAGCTCTTTGACCTCTTTCATTCCCTCTGTGGAATAGAAGATCGCTGGCTTATTCATATCGTTCCAGAAACCGTCGATTCCCTTCTCGATCAGGAAACGGTATTTGTCACCGAACCATTTTCTGGCATCTTTGTTCAATACATCCGGAAAATGAGTATCCCCCGGCCATACAGCAGCTACAAAATCACTGCCGTCCTCTCTCTGGCAGAAGTAGCGGTTTTTAACACCCTCCTCATAAACATCGTATCCCGGCTCTACCTTGACGCCGGCATCGATGATCGGGATCAGACGGATATCCTGATCCTTCAGTTCCTTTACAAATTCCGGAAAATCCTGAAAATTCTCTTCACTTAATGTAAAGTCCTTATAAGACTGCATATAATCAATATCCATATAGATCATATCAATAGGAATATGATTTTCACGATATCCAGCTGCAACCTTCCGGAAATCCTCTTTTGTAGTATAGCCCCATCTGCTCTGGCCAAATCCAAAGGCAAATTTCGGCGGGATATAGCTTCTTCCGATCACATGACGGAACTGCTTTACAATATCATAGGGACTCTCCCCTTCAATCACATAAAGCTTCAGGTCTGCATTTTCGCAGGTTACCTTCATGGTATCCATTCTGGTATAGCCAATGTCAAAGGTGATCGCTGCCGGATAGTCAAAAAACATTCCAAAGGTTTCTTTTCCGAACACAATGATAAGATTATGTGCACCGTACAGGGAATGTTTATCCTCTGTATGCTCCGGATCATCGGTACAGTTACTGGTGTAAATGAATCCTCTCTTGTTGATACCGCGGTTGGATTCTCCCAATCCGTAGACGATATCCTCTTCATCCATGATATAAGTAAAAGAAAATCCATCTTCTGCACAGATTTCTCCATATCCTGGCTTTCCTTCTGCTGTCTCAATGTTTTCTGTCAGTGCCTCAGTCTCAAAGGGCTCTCCATATACATATTTTTTTATCATTTTTCCCTCTCCTGTTACAGATTTCTGTAAAGAACAAATGCCTCATAAGGTTTCAGGACCACTTTCTTTCCAAAATCCTTTCTTCCAAGATTTGTGATCAGACATTCTGCATTTTTCTGAAATTCTTCCGGAATTTCCATTTCTGCCACATGCTCACTGAAATTGCAGACTGTGAGAAGCTTCTCTCCCTCAAGAGTTCTGGTATATGCAAAAATCTGATCATGATCTCTGTAAAGTGCCTCAAAAACACCGTAAACGATCACTGGTTTTTCTTTTCTTAAACGGATCAGCTTCTGATAATAATGGAAAATAGAATTCGGATCTGAAAGCTGCTGCTTCGCATTGATCTCCTTATAATTAGAGTTTACCCTGATCCATGGCGTTCCCTCCGTAAAGCCGGCCTGATGAGAATCCTCCCACTGCATTGGTGTTCTGGCATTGTCACGTCCTCTCAGCATCAGGCACTTCATCATATATTCCGGTGTATAAATACCTGCTTCTGTATATTCATGGAAATACTGAATACTCTCGATATCACGATAATCCTTAAGCTCTGTAAAATAAGCATTGGTCATTCCAAGCTCTTCTCCCTGATAAACATAAGGAGTTCCCTGCATCATATGAAGACAGGTTGCCAGCATCTTGGCTGAAGTTTCCCTGTATGCCGGATTATCATTTCCAAATCTGGAAACACTTCTTGGCTGGTCATGATTTCCAAGAAACAGACTGTTCCATGCTTTTCCCGCAAGCTCTTCCTGCCATTTGATCATAACCTTTTTAAATTCCTGGAAATCGTATTTCTCGGTAGTCCATTTACCATGGTCTGATCCCTGGCCCTCTACATGCTCAAACTGAAACACCATGTTCAGCTCATTTCTGTCCTCACCTGCATATTTCTGTGCCTCTTCGATAGTCACACCGGAGGTTTCTCCAACTGTCATCACATCGTATCGGGATAAAACCTCTCTGTTCATTTCCTGAAGAAACTCATGGATCCTCGGGCCATGGACGCAGTAAGGACCAAAATCACCGTATAATCCTCCATTCATTTCTCCATCCGGATATGACTGATCCTTGGAGATCATGCTGATCACGTCCATTCGGAAACCGTCGATTCCTTTTTCACACCAGAAATTCATCATATCGTAAACTTCCTGACGAACCTTTTCATTTTCCCAGTTCAGATCCGGCTGTTTTCTTGAAAACAGGTGAAGATAATACATCTCTGTCTGAGGATCATACTCCCATGCAGGTCCTCCGAACGCACTTCCCCAGTTATTCGGTTCTTTTCCATTCACCGGCTCTCTCCAGATATAGTAATCCCTGTAAGGATTATCTTTGGATTTCCTGCTTTCAATAAACCAGTTGTGTTCATCGGAAGTATGGTTTACGACCAGATCCATGAGGATCTTAATGCCCCGTTTATGCGCTTCTTCAAGAAGCTTTTCATAATCCTCCATGGTTCCATATTCTTTATAGATCCTGCGGTAATCGGAAATATCATAGCCATTGTCATCCTGCGGAGATTCCAGCATGGGTGAGATCCAGAGAACATTTACTCCCAGTTCTTTCAGATAGTCCAGTTTTTCTATGATCCCGGGAATATCACCAATTCCGTCTCCGTTGCTGTCCTTAAAACTTCTCGGGTAGATCTGATATACCACGCTTTCTTTCCACCAGTTTTTTTTCATGGTAAATTGCCTCCTTTTTCTGTTGATTCTGAAATCAGCATATCCTATCCCACCTTTAAAATCAATAAGTTTCTCGTGAAACTTAAATTACTGCCAAACTTTTCTGTTTTTTTTATGCAGTTTTAACAATAAAGCACTACTGGCCTCTAAAAATAATTTCCAACCGTATTTCGATGATGTGCCAGGAAAAGTCATCACAACATAAAAAAAGAGATCCTGCTACTCTTTTACAGAATCTCTCTTTACAAGCCAGACAGGGCTTTTTACATTTTTTTCGGCAGGTTCCTTTCCCTCTGCCATAAGAAGCAGCTTCCGCAAGGCCAGAACTGCTTTCTGATGAACATCCTGATGAATGGTGGTCAGCTTTGGCCTGACGATCTGCGCATAAAAATTATCATCAAAGCCGGTAATGGAAATCTGATCCGGAATCCGAATTCCCCTGTCTGTAAAAAAATTGATGGCCTCCACAGCTGTGTAATCCGAAGAAAATGCCAGAGCCTTTGTCTCCAGAAAATGAGGCAGCAGCTCTTCATATTTTTTCAGTCTGCGCCGGGGTTCCTGGGGAACCACCACATAGCGGGAGCGGCTGCAGAAGCCGCCATTTTTTTCCATAGCCTGTTTGAATCCAAGCCATCTGGCATAATCACTGTCCTGCTCTGTTTCCGCAACAAAAAGTGCCCGGTGGTATCCACAGGAATGCAGATATTCCCCAATCTGATATCCGCCGGAATAATCATCCACTCCTACATTCTGAAAGCTATATCCACCCTTCGGATAGGCATCGATCAATACCATTTTTTTATTCAGCTTTCTGGAAAGCTGATGATACTGTTCTTCATTATACCCTATAATGATAAGACCCTCTACATTCCAACGGGATGCCATATCTACCACATTATCGATCCGTTCACCGCCAATGAGCATAATATAATAGCCTCTGTTTTCTGCTTCGACCTGCAGCGTTCCGGTGATCTCTCCCACAAAAGAATCCTGCAGAGACTGCATACCATGAATGAAGGAAAAACCAAGAACCACTCCAATGATCCTTGAGCCGTGTCCGGATAGCATCACAGATCCCATGTGGGGAACATAATTCTGCTCCTTCAGAATCGCCGTGATCCGGTCAATGGTGCTCTGTGAAACCCGTTTTGTATTTCCATTGATCACATTGGATACGGTTGTACGACTGACACCTGCCATATCCGCGATATCCTGCAGCCTTATCATTTCATTGAATACTGCATCAGCTCATAATGAAGCTCACAGCCCTCATAGATTTCTGCCGGAAGTAATGCTCTGGCAACTACTTTCAGTTCCTCCTCCGGCTGATCCACACGCTTCAAATGTGCATAATCTCCGTCAATCTGTTCCACGATATAATCACATACTAACATTTTTTGTCCTCTCTCTTTTCTTTTTTGCTCATACTTCAATAACCTGTATGAGCGCAATTCGTTTTTCTGACTGCTTATTCACGAACGCATCTAAAAACAGGCTACAGCAAATGCTGCAGCCTGTCAACTCTTTATTCTGCCCTCAAAAAATATCTCTGTTTATTCGTCAGCACTGTCAACCTTGCTTGCGCGTGCCGCGATCTCTTTCTCCTGGATATCATTAGGAGCCTGCTCATAGCGTGCAAATTCATAGGAGAAATCTCCGCTTCCACCGGTCATGGAACGAAGGACAGTGGAATAACCATAGATTTCAAGAAGCGGAACATCTGCCTCAATGATGGTATTTCCTTCGTGGTCCGGATTCATTCCGAGAACACGACCACGTCTCTTGTTCAGATCTCCCATAACATCACCGGTATATTTATCCGGAACTGTAACCTTCATGGAGATGATCGGCTCAAGAAGTACAGGAGACGCTTCCATAAAGCCCTTCTTGAAGGCAAGGATAGTTGCCATCTTAAATGCCATCTCAGAAGAATCTACCGGATGATAAGATCCATCGTAAAGGGTTGCCTTCACACCAACAACCGGATATGCAGCCAGAGGTCCCTTGAGAACACATTCCTGAAGTCCCTTCTCAACAGCCGGGAAGTAGTTCTTCGGAACTGCACCACCTACAACTACCTGCTCAAATACATAAGGTGTCTCCAGATCGCCAGATGGCTCAAAGCGCATCTTAACGTGGCCATACTGTCCGTGTCCGCCGGACTGTTTCTTATGTTTGCCTTCTACATCTGAATTCTTACGGAGTGTTTCACGGAACGGAACCTTCGGTTTGGAAAGCTCCACATCCACTTTATAGCGCTCCTTCAGCTTGCTGACAACGATATCAAGATGCTGATCACCCATACCGTAGATCAGGCTCTGACGGTTTGCACTGTCATTGACAACCTTCAGTGTTCTGTCCTCTGTCATCATCTTGGCAAGGGACTGTGCGATCTTATCCTCGTCGCCCTTTTTCACTGCCTTAAATCTCTTATATGTATATGGTGTGGAAAGTATAGCCTTTGGATAAAGGATTGGATTCGCCTTGGTTGCAAGGCTGTCACCGGTCTGTACACTGCCAAGCTTGGCAATGGCACCGATATCCCCTGCAAAAAGCTCCGGAACTTCGATCGGTTTGGAACCTTCCATGACATAAAGCTTGTTTACACGCTCCTCTGTTTCTTTCTCTACATTAAGAAGTGTATCATCGGATTTCAGCACACCGGAGCATACCTTGATCAGAGAATATTTACCAAGGAACGGATCCGCGATAGTCTTAAATACATAGGCGGATTTTGCCTTGGCAAAGTCATAATTGGCCTCAAAGATCTCGTTAGTCTTCTGTGCGATACCATTGCAGGAACGTCCGCTTGGGCTTGGGAAGTAACCGCAGATATCATCCAGAAGGTTAGATACACCGCGAAGGTTCACCGGTGATCCCAT
>ERZ1673750.1594-NODE-1594-length-10795-cov-10.921601_pt1 | contig 10795 bp, 6 predicted proteins | sample MGYA00580203_ERZ1673750 | MGnify/ENA primary metagenome ERZ1673750 (study PRJEB41218, sample SAMN15661763) | gut metagenome | host: Homo sapiens | place: Canada: London | collected 2015-08-20/2019-03-30 | study: EMG produced TPA metagenomics assembly of... | reverse complement strand
GCAATATATCTCTTCATAACCTAACTGTTGCACTTAATTTGACAATTCAGGTTCTGCAATATAACTTATTCTTATCAAAAAAATATCCTAAAGGCTTTTTGCCTTCAGGATATTTCTATTAGGTTATTTAATTAGTTTTTCTTGTCTGCTTCAGCATCATGGTATGACTTAACGATTTCATCAACTAATTCTGGATCATCTTTCAAATCAGTAGTTTCTACAATGACATCCTTCAAGTCTTCATCTTTAAGCATTTGCATCAACTTAACGCTTTCCTTGTCGTTAGGTTCATCAAAGTGATAAATTCTACCAACAGTTTCCATCAATGCACTGTAGTCCAAACCTCTGTCCTTCAATTCACGGATTGGACGGATAAATCTTTCATTGTAGCCTAACTTACGGATTGGAGTTCTACCAACACGAGCAATATCATCTGAAATATATGGGTTTTGGAATCTGCTCAAAATCTTGTTGTGGTATTCTTCCAAACTTTCTTCGGTGAATTCCTTGTTCCACTTGTGGTAAAGAAGTGAACGGGTTTCACTCAAGACACGCTTAACTTGCTTTAAAACAAATGGATCCTTAATAGCATCCCCAATAGTGTCATAGCCAAGGCTCTTGCCAGTATAAGCAACAGTTGCGTGTCCCGTGTTAACTGAGAATAACTTTCTTTCGATGTAAGGTTCAAGGTCTGGTGCATAGTCAACGCCCTTTAACTTGATATCCTTGTTCTTCATTTGGCTTTCGTCAATAACCCATTCCTTGAAGTCCTCAACTGAGACAAACAATGGATCGTCATTATGTTGGATAGGAACAATTCTGTCTACAGCTGCGTTAGGGAAGCCAATGTACTTGTCTAGTTCAGGCTTAACGTCATCGTCCAAGTGCTTATAAACTTCTTCTTTTAAGTGTTCTGAACCGCCAATCATGTTTTCACAAGCAATCACATCAAGTGGAGTAGTGTTGCCTGATTGAATTCTAGCAGTTAATCCTTTGGCAATTAATGGAGCAATGATTGCCAAAATCTTTGGACCAATGGCGGTAGTTATCATATCGGTTGATTTAATTGCTTCAACTACCTTGTCTGGATCCTTAGCATTGTTAATTCCATCAACATTTGAAACATGAATTCTCTTCTTACCAGGTGCGGCTAATTCAATGTCATATTCACCACGCTTGTTTAATTCATCAATAATAGTTTCATTAACATCAACGAAGTCAATGCCAAAACCATTATCTGCTAAAGTTTCACCAATAAATCCACGACCAATATTACCTGCGCCAAAATGTACTGCTCTCATGTTTAATCTCCTACGTTCTTTAATAAATCAATAATTTCTTCTGGTGTTTGTGCGTCTGCAAGCTTTGCAACGTTGGAAACATCACTACAGAAAATAGCAATCTGTGACAAAATATTTAAGTGTTCATTGTTCAAACCAGCAATCCCAAAGACAACGGTTACCAATTGCTCGGTATCATCCTTAGGGTCACTAAAATCAACGCCCATTGGAATTTGGACTACCGAAATTCCAGTTTTTTTAATGTGCTTCTTACCTTCGTCAGTTCCGTGAGGGATGGCGATGAAATTACCCATATAAGTCGACACATCTTCATTACGGGCAAGCATTGAATCAATATACTCTGGTTCGACACAGCCGCCATCAACTAATAATTGACCGGCCATTCTAATTGCTTGATCCCGCGTTGGTACGTCTTGATTAAGTTTGATCATTTTTGGATCTAATTGTAATGCCATTTAGCTCATCCCTTTCTAATTCAACTTTTGAATAGCTTCGCCAAGCTTTTTATCTTTAAGTAAATCATCAACAACTAGGGTTTGAATATCACTGTATCTGACAGCCAAGTTCTTATTAGCAGCTGGAGTAACAATTACTAAGTGACTTGGATCATCAGTCAATTCGTTGATTCTTACTGCCTTAACAGGAGTAGTCTTACCAGCCTTCTTAATTGCGTCATTGAATAAACTAGTTGCCATAGTAGCGGTACTTAAGTGTTGATCGTGACGGATGAAGTCCACTTCTTTAACTTTACTGAAGTCGATTCCTTCAAGTGAACCAACCTTCTTAACTGGTTTTTCAGCCTTTGGCTTATCTTCTACTTGAGTTAAAGCTTTGAAGCTAGCTACGATTGTGTCATATTTCGGACTACTCAAGAAGTTGCCAACCGCCACGTGCATTGCATGTGGAGTCTTTTGTAAAGCGCGGTCAGCTAATTCTTCTTGCGTGATGATCAACAAACCATCTTCATCTTTCAAGTTTCTAACAGCGGTATTGGTTACTGAAACCTTAATGCCAGCCTTCTTGAATTTATCACGCAAAAGTGAAGCACCCATAGCAGATGAACCCATACCTGCGTCACAAGCAAAGATAATTTTCTTAACATTGGCATATGACTTAACTGATTCATGTGCATCTTCAGCTTCCGGCATTGATTGACCTTTAGATTGGGCCTTCATGGCTTGCATTTGGGCTTGTTTTGCTTCTAACTCATCACCAGTACTCTTGTCGTTTTTAAGAATAATTGCGGCAATAATGAATGAAACAACTGCGGCGCCAAGAACACCAACAATATTACCGAAATAAGCATCCTTTGCGGAAACAAGCAAGATAGCTAAAATTGAACCAGGTGAAGCAGCTGCTTTTAATCCACCACCAAGAGTAGTGAATAAGAAAGTACCAGTAACACCACCACCAATAGCGGCTAAAATCAATGATGGTTTCATTAATACATATGGGAAGTAAATTTCATGAACCCCACCAAAGAATTCAATGATGGCAGCACCAGGAGCTGAGCTCTTTGACTTACCCTTGCCAAATAAAGTAAAGGCAAGCAAGATTCCAAGTCCTGGACCTGGGTTTGATTCCATTAAGAACAAAACTGACTTACCAACTTGTGCAGCTTGTTGGATACCTAATGGAACTAAGATCCCGTTACCAATAGCGTTGTTCAAGAACAAAACTTTGGCAGGTTCAATAATGATGTTGGCTAATGGTAGTAAGTGAACTCTAATAATTGCATTTACTCCTGCACTAGCCCATTGACTGCCAACTTCCATAATCGGTCCAATGATAAAGAAGGCGAAAATCGCAGCGATCATGCCTAGAATACCAAGTGAAAAGTTATTGTAGATCATTTCAAAACCAGATTTAATCTTGTCCTGGAATACTTGATCTAGTTTCTTCAATAACCATGCACTAAGCGGACCCATAATCATGGCACCTAAGAACATTGGTTGATCAGTACCAACAATTACACCTAATGTACCGATTGCACCAGCAATGGCACCACGTTCTTCATAAACCATGCGACCACCTGTATAACCAATTAACAGTGGCAACAGGTAATGAAGCATTGGTTGAACTAAGTTATTAATTTCTTTGTTAGGGAACCAACCGTGTGGATACATAAAGAATGCAGCGGTAAGTCCCCAAGCGATAATGGCACCGATATTCGGCATGATCATACCGGATAAAGCTGTACCAAATTTTTGAACCTTCACTTTAACAGAAGATTTACTTTTTGCTTGAGCCATTTTCTTCTTCCTCTCTCATCAACTTACATTTTTATTCTAAGTCAATCAGTAAGCGCTTACAATGAAATGAAAATAGAACTCTGGCACACTTTTGTGCCAGAGTCTGAGTTTACCTATTCTATTAAGCTTTTGAACTATTGGTTACCTAGTAACCGATCTTTGAGGTCTTGTAAAAAAAGTGCCGCAATTGCTTCTTTAATTTCTTTTTGACTGCCATTTGTAAATAAATCTAAGTTTTGACTAGACATGATAATCATGCTGGAAATAGTACTCATTACCCGCTGTTCGGGTGCAGTAAGATTGTCTGGTGCCAGCATCAAAAGAACTCTTTTGACTTGAATGGTATCATGATCCATTGATTGGAGCGAGATTTCATTATCTAAGTCAAACATGGTAAATGAACAGCGTGTAATTTCTGGACTACGTGTGTGTAGCAATGCGATATGGCTGTTAGGGATGCCAACTGGTGCCATTCGTACACGTTTGAGAAGATTTTTGGCAACGGGCATTTGCTTACGAATTAGTGTTGAATCCGAATGGGCTAAACATTCCTGAATTACTGCAATTAAGTCTTGCGAATTGTATTCCAGTTGTTGAATCTTGATTCCGTTGACTAGCTCCGAGCAAAATAATGTACTAATCGATAGCTTAGCAAGTTGTTCGACTGAATGGGGATGTTTTTCTTCAACTACCTGTTTAGCTGGAACTGGTTGAGGATATTTTTGTTCATAATCTTTTAAGTAAGCGCGGATTTTTATTAATTCATCATCAAGCAGTAATGGACTAACAAGTAAATAATCTCTTGAGAAGCCCTTCAATCTCAAGGTTGAAAAAATAAGATTGTAATTTGACAAGTCTATTTGATTTAAGGCAGAAACACGGCTGGTTTTGACTTCTTTGATTTCAGAAAATTCTCTTTTTAGTTTGGCACCTAAGATTGCCGACGTTCCAATGCCATTTTCACAAATTACTAGGGCCGATAAATTACGCTGCTGATTGCGACTCGTGTATTCATTGGCAAAATAAAGCAAGATCAACTGCAACTCTGACGCTGTCAAATAATTTTCTGGAAACGCTAAATGCCAATATTTTTGAATAGCTAGATATAAATCAGGAAACTTTTGACTAAGGCCTGCCAGAATTTCAATAGGTGTATCTGGTAAAAGAGCTACTTTATGTTGTACTAAACCAATAACGTGTTTCGTCACTTTAGTCATAAAACTATGATCTTTTTGAAAATCCCAATGCATTTCTTCAGAAACGTGTTGAACGAATTCTTTTACTTTGACTGAGATTGCTAATTCGCGCTCATTATAAGTCAAGTAAGTGTTGTGATAATCACATGATAATAACTTATTAGCTAAGTATGAGACATCATTTTGGTCAACCTCAACTTGCCGCTTTTGCGCAAACAAGGCCATAAAACGGTAAACATAACCCTGATATTTAAGTGAATCAGCACTGGGGTGGATAAAATCTAGCTTGCATCCCGCCAGAGTTCTTTTTATCGTTACCGCAAAAGTTAAAATTAACTCAATCAGCTTTTGGTCACTGTCTAGCTTAATTTTACCAAACACGCTTTTTTTAAGACAATCAGCAACCTCTACTAGCAAAGCCTTATCAATCATTGTCAAAAACATGTCTTTGCTTGTCGTTTCATTATGCAGATACTTAAAAAAGTTATATTCATTGATCTGATTGAGCATAATATCAACTAAAACCTGACGCCGTATTTTTTCAGGCGCCTGAATTAACAGTCCCACACCCTTTTTGCGGATCAAGTCAATATGATATCGTTTTAGCGACCTTTCAACCGTATTCAAATCACTTTGAATCGTTGCTTCACTGACATTCAGGTCAAGCGCAAATTGAATAATTTTACATGGCTCCGTACTTAAAAGCAACTTAGCTGCAATTATCTTCTCTCTTTTAGCTACCGAAATTACATTTTGACTGTGAGATTGTTGCACAGATTGCTTAATTTCTTGTAATTGCTTTGAATCGCCAGATAAAAAATATTTTCCTTTTTGATTTTCAATTTTAAAGTCGTTCTTCTTTAAATCGCCAAATTCGCGATAAACCGTCCGGCGGCTGATCTTTAGACTCTCTTCAATTTGTTTGATACTTACCCCACTCGGATTTCCCAACAAAATTTGAAGAATGTGCTTTTGCCGTTGTGTTAAAAACATCCCATCATCCTCGCTTACGTTTAAGTTTATTATACTTGAACGCAAAAAAAGAAGACAGATCTCAAATCTGCCTTCTTGAGGATATTTATTTACATATTAATTATTCAACAGTAACACTCTTAGCAAGGTTACGTGGCTTGTCAACATCCAAACCCTTATCCTTTGAAGCGTAGTAGGCAAGAAGTTGAGTTGGAACTACTGTCAAAAGTGCTGACATGTAGTAATTAATTTCTGGCAACACGATCGTGTCATCACTATTTGCGAATTCCTTGCCTACAATAGTAATTACTGAAGCACCACGTGAAGCAACTTCTTGAATATTACCACGAGTAAGATCTGCAGTAACTGGATCGTTAATCAAGGCAATAACTGGAGTGCCATCTTCGATCAAGGAAATGGTACCGTGCTTAAGTTCAGCTGCAGCAAAGCCTTCAGTTTGAATGTATGAAACTTCCTTCAACTTCAAAGCACCTTCAAGTGCAACAGCGTGATCAATACCACGACCAATGTAGAATGCGTTTCTTGATTTTACAATATATTGATCAGCTAATTCCTTAAGCTTTTCTTTACCGTCAACAATTTGTTGGATACCTTCAGCAGCGATGGCTAAATCATGTTGTAAGTCCCAATCCTTAGCATCTTGATTACCAAGTTTTTCACCAAGTGCCTTAGCTAAAATAGCTTGTAAGGCAACTTGTGCAGTGTAAGCCTTAGTTGAAGCAACGGCAATTTCAGGACCTGCACCTAAAAGCATTGTGTAGTTAGCTTCACGTGATAAAGTTGAGCCTTCAACGTTAGTCATAGTCAAACTTGGAATACCACGCTTGTTAGCTTCCTTCAATACCACGCGTGAGTCAGCAGTTTCACCTGATTGAGTCAAGAAAATAAAGAATGGGTGCTTGCTCATCATTGGGAAGTGGTAACCAGCTTCTGAAGCGTAACCAACTTCGGTAGGAATACCAGTGTAGTGTTCAAAAATAGTTTTACCAACTAAACCTGCATGATAACTAGTACCTGCAGCAAAGATATAAAGGCGATCAGCCTTAGAAATAGCATCAATAATATCTTGATCTACCTTTGGTTCACCATTTTCGTCAAGGTAGTTTTGTGACATGTGACGCATTACGCCTGGTTGTTCATCGATTTCTTTTAACATGTAGAATTCGTAAGTACCCTTTGAAGCTGCGTTAGGGTCGATGTTCAAAACGTGAGGTTCACGGTCTACCTTTTTGCCATCAACAGTTTCAATAGTGTAAGAATCCTTGGTAATGTCACCAACATCACCATCTTGCAAGTCAACAAAAGTCTTAGTTTGGTCAAGAACAGAAATAGCATCTGAAGCAATGATGTTAAAGCCATCACCGATTCCCAGCATCATTGGTGACTTGTTCTTAGCAATAAATACGTGGTCTGGTTCTGTGTTGTCAACAAGCAAGAAAGCATATGAACCCTTAACCAACTTCAAAGCTTCCTTAAATGCTGAAAAAGCGTCTAAGTTCTTATCACGTGCAATTTTACCGATCAATTGAACAACTACTTCAGTATCAGTATCTGAGTGGAACTTAACCCCTTGCAAGTACTTTTCCTTTAATTCTGTGTAGTTTTCAATCACACCATTGTGAACTAGATAGAAACGCTTGGTTTCATCAAAATGAGGGTGAGCGTTATCTACAGTTGGCTTACCGTGGGTTGCCCAACGAGTATGACCAATACCAACTAAACCTTGTTCATCTGGAGTCAACTTTTCCTTCAAGTTAGAAATACGACCAACAGCCTTAGTTAAGTATTCGTTACCATTTAAATCATTTAAGTAAATGCCAGCTGAATCGTAACCACGATATTCCAAGTTGGTTAATCCATTTAAAATAATATCTCTTGCAGGCTTACCTACAACTCCGACAATTCCACACATAATTTTCTCCTTTGGTCTAGTTTGCTTTGAAGTAATGGACTAGCTTATTTTTATTGTTACAGTAGGTATAATAGTCTTTTTGCAAAAATCGGTCAAGTACAAATATTCAAAATTGGTATTATAATTTTAAGCATAAAAAATGGCTACCAGAATTTGCTCCGATAGCCATTTTTACTTAAGTCAATTTTAACTTTTATTACTTGTTTTTGATACCCTTACCTTCATAGCAGTCTCTCATCAATTGAGAAATTTGACTAATTAATGGAGCTGATGGGTTAGTAACAGTGTTTTGGTCGCCATAAGCTTCAACAGCTAATTGGTCCACCTTCTTGTCAAACTCAGCCTTATCAACGCCATAATCCTTGAAGGCCATCTTAATACCAACTGATTCAGCCAAATCAATAATTTTCTGAACTAATTTTTCAATTAATTCAGCATCACTTGAACCAGTTAAGCCGATTGCTCTAGCAATTTCAGCATAGTCGCTTTCAGCACGGTAAACTGAGTAATGTGGCCACATAGCAAGTTTTTCTGGACGCTTAGCATTAAAGCGAATGACTTGTGGCAAAGCAATTGCGTCACTGACGCCACTTGGAATATCAAAAGTTGAACCTACGGTATGAGCAATTGAGTGTTCCAAGCCAAGGAAGGCATTTGAATAAGCCATTCCAGCAATCGTAGCTGCATCATGCATTCTCTTTCTAGCATCAAGATCGCCATCGTAAGACTTCTTCAAGTTAGCGAAAATTGCTTTAATAGCTTCAAGTGACCAACCACGAGTGAAGTCAGTTGCCATGGTTGAAACATAACTTTCAATTGCGTGACCTAATGCTTCAAAACCTGACCAAGCAATTAAACGTTTGGGCAGCGTTTGCACAAATTGATCATCAACAATTGAAACATCAGGTGTTAAAGCATAGTCACATAAGGTATGTTTAATTCCAGTTTTGGCATCGGAAATAATAGCAATTGGGGAAACTTCTGAACCGGTACCTGAAGTAGTTGGAATACATACAAGTTGGACACCATTAATCTTTGGGAAACGGACTACTCTTTTTCTAATGTCTAAGAATTTTTGGTAAGCCTCTTCAAAACTCATTTCTGGGTTTTCGTAGAATAAGCGCATTGCTTTAGCAGCGTCCATTACTGAACCACCACCGATAGCAATTACAACGTCTGGCTTGAAGATGTTCATTCTGTGAACACCATCCTTGATCACATCAGTATTAGGATCAAGAGTTACAGCCTTAAAGACTTCATATTCTTTTTGACCTAAACGCTTAGAAATGATATCAGTAACTTCATCAGCAAAGCCTTGGTCAGCTACACCTTCATCAGTTACGATGAAGAAACGGTTAACGTTTGGCATGTGACGAAGGTAGTTAGCAGCGTTATGTTCGAAGTAAGTCTTTGATGGTACCCTTTACCCATTGCATGTTATCACGGCGTCTAGCCACTGTTTTGATGTTTAACAAGTCCTTAGCACCAATGTTGTGTGAGAAGGTATTGGCACCATATGAACCAGTACCCAAGGTAAGTGATGGCAACATATTGTTGTAAAGGTCACCGATACCACCGAGTGCAGCTGGTGAGTTGACTAAGATACGGCAAGCATCCATCTTCATGGCAAATTCATCAATAATCTTCTTGTCATTTGAGTGAAGACCAGCGGTGTGACCTCGACCACCATAGTTCAATAAATCGGTACAAATCTTAAATGCATCGTCATGGTTCTTAGCACGGTACAAAGTGAAGACTGGTGAAAGCTTTTCAGCTGATAGTGGGAAGTTTCTACCTACGCCTTTATATTCAGCGATAATTACTTTAGTTGTCTTTGGCACATCCACACCACAAAGCTTGGCAATTTCATAAGCTGACTTACCAGCTACTGGACCAGCAACCGTACCACGACGAGGATCAATAAAGTGTTCCTCAAACTTCTTAATTTCTCCTTTGTTTAAGAAGTAGCAGTTCCACTTCTTAAATTCTTCTTTAACTTTGTCATAAATTTCAGTATCAACGACAACTGAATTTTCAGAAGCACAAACCATACCGTTATCAAAGTTCTTTGATAAAACAATGTCATAAACTGCACGGTCAATATTAGCAGTCTTTTCAATGTAAGAAGGACCATTACCAGGACCAACACCAATAGCTGGCTTGCCTGATGAATAAGCAGCTTTAACCATACCTGGACCACCAGTTGCCAAAATAGTTTGAACACCTGGGTTAGTCATCAAATCGGTCGTTGCATCAAGGCTTGGTTCTTCAATCCATTGAACGGCATCCGCAGGAGCACCTGCAGCAACAGCAGCCGCACGAATGATTTTACCAGTTTCTACACAACATTTTTGAGCCTGTGGGTGGAAACCAAAGATAATGGTATTTCTCGTCTTCAAAGCAAGCATTGCCTTGAAAATAACAGTTGAAGTTGGGTTAGTTACTGGAGTAACACCTGCAATAACACCTTTAGGTTCAGCAATCTTAGTCAAACCTAATTCCTTGTCTTCTTCAATTACGCCGACGGTCTTTTCGTGACGCAAACTGTTCCAGATATTTTCTGAAGCATACATATTCTTGGTAGTTTTATCTTCAACTACACCACGTTTAGTTTCTTCAACAGCCATTTTAGCTAGTGGGTAAGCATTTTGTTCACCTGCAGTAGCAACTGCTTCACAGATCTTATCAACTTGTTCTTGTGTGAAGTTAGCCATTTGATCTAAAGCGACATGTGATTTCTTTACTAAGTTATCGACCATGTCGTAGATTTGCTTTTTCTTTTCGTCCTCTGTAAGAGTCTCTTTTTGTTGTGTCTTAGCCATTGTATTATTACCTCTAAGATCTACTAATTCTTGTGAACTAATTTACAATGTCAACTATAGCACAATAACTTTATTTGTAAATGCATGAATTTATGAAAATAGTGAATTAACAAAGATTCACATTTCCTCATAATTTCGCTCTAATGCAAATGAAAGCTATTCCTTAATTATTTGTTTGTGAATTAACAAACTTATTTTTAAAAAACAGATTTTTGATATTTTTTTAAATCTAACTATAGAGTCTGGTCATACTAATTGATAATGACGCGTGGTGCTAGTTAAATCGTTCTAGACAATAAGCCAAATTATAAGCTAAAAT